>Ga0181389_1001054_pt1 | contig 11045 bp, 13 predicted proteins | sample 12SPOviralmetaG_FD_130121 | JGI IMG/M metagenome (GOLD analysis project Ga0181389, IMG submission 130121) | Marine viral communities from the oligotrophic San Pedro Time Series (SPOT) site, San Pedro Channel, CA, USA - 12 SPOT_SRF_2010-06-29 | ecosystem: Environmental > Aquatic > Marine > Strait...
AGCTAGGTACTGCGAGTAAATCTGCTAAATCAGTATGTAAATCCATATAGGGATACTGTACTAGAACATTTGTTCGAAAAAAGGATTACAAAAAGGCTTAATAACATCCATGCGGAGACAAAAATTATGGAATTTAGGTGTAGGTTTGGAATGGGCAAGGAAAAACCAGAAGATATGTGCGTGACACTAAGCGAAAAATCGCTTTTTAATCTCCGTATGTAATTTCGAATTGGATGGGTTCGTCGGCCTGTCCCGCATTTAACTCTAGTTGCGAGCGCTTTCCCCACTTCTTAGGATGACTTCTCTCTAGGAACCAAGCGCTTGCCTGCCAGACTCCGTTATCAGCAGCTTTCCTTATATTCCTTATGTGTGCACCCTCGGCTTCGGCTCTTGCTTTTTTTACTGCCTCCGAAAACTCCAGAAAAGGGTAAACAAGCTCTATTTCTTGGGCTTTGTCCGAAGGGGCTGGTAAGGAAGTGTCAGGTAAACTGAGCATGTCTTCACCTTCCTCTAGGGCAACCCTTTCTTGCTCGCCTTTCTTAATCCACTCGTAATAGGTAGACGCAGAAATACCCGCCATAATTGCGGCATCCTCTTGGTAGTAACCAAGCTTAAGCCAATTACATATGTTTTCTTGAACCTCTGGGGTCAATTTGGTAGGTCTTGCCATGTCACCCTTGATTTTACTAGCCCCTTGGACGAAACTACGGCTTTTCAAGTATCGAAAAACCATAAAATTTTATGCGTATCGCTTGGCACCGCCTATATACAATTTATTAATACAATTACCACCCCTGGGTATACGTTCATTCTGGTAAGAATGGAATTCTGTTAACAGAATATCCAGGCTGGCGTTGATTAATTAGATTGCATAAATAAATTATATTCATTAAACTATATAAAAGGAAGGAAAAACTAATGAAAATGATTAGCCCATCATCAATAAAATATATTGCTGGTGTGTCGTTAGATAAAGTCTATGAAGTTGAGTTTAACTCAAGAACAGTAGGCGAATTACCCGAACCATTGTTCGCTGGTAATGTTCAACACGATACAGTTGATTATATATACAACCAAGATGCTAGTTACGAACAAGCTCTAGTAAGTGCATTGTTCAAGAACAAGCAAGATAGAACGACTGACTTGACTAAGAATGAATTGAACAAGATAGAACACAATATCAAATTCGGTTTAGATTATCTTAAAGATAAGGTAGTTGAGATAGAGATGAAAGTATTCCAAAAATATGATAGAACATATTACCAACAAGCTATTGGTGGAACTGCCGACATTGTAATTATGAATGATGACGATACAGTTACTATTGCTGACTTCAAGAATTACAACAACCCGACAGCTCAGGACTTAGCTAAAGCATATTATCAAACCTTGATATATGCAACGCTGGTTAGAGATACACTCAATGTCAAGATTAAGGAAATACAGATTGTTTATCCTACACAGGAACAAGTAATCACACTTCCTTATCAAGAAGTTGATACATCATCTATCAAGTCAAGGTGGTAAGTATATAGGAGATATTAGAAATAGTATCTCTTATTATATTTATTTCTCTATATACAAGTTTGACCGGGAACACTACTTGTGAGTTCGGTCTGAATATTGGTATAAGTTATATCAAGAAAGGAGATAAACATGGCTATCAAAGGCATGGATGTCGAAACATGTATAAGCTGCAGAGGTACAATGTATACTTTCGGTCACAGAAAGAATGCATTCAAAGTCTGTAGTGATTGCATGGTAACTAAACAACAAGCTACTTGGAAAAGTATTCAAGCAGCAAACAATGGACATAGTCCAGAAAGGGGGTTGTAGTAATGCATCCCATCGACGCATACGCACATGGAGCCGCAATGGTTCTAGGTATCATACTAAGCATAGGATTAGCGCAAGCTATATTCAGTGCTTGGAGATTACAAAAAGCTGAGGACGAATTCTGGAATGGATGGATTCTCAGAGACAAGAAGATTAATCCAGACTACCTGGATAATCGTCGTGTCTATAGAATGCTAGGTACTTACAAAGAAGGAGGTGATAAGTAATGGCAGAACTCTGTAAGGAGTGTAACACTGTGGACCCAGCGTCCCACATTGTGCATTCTGGCACAGATGGACTCTATCTTGGGTTAGCTGAGGGGCAACTTCATAACATTTGTTATGACTGTGGCAACATGGCTCGCTTCGGTAGAACAGCTTAATAGCTTGCAGATGTTGGCTCTCTGTATTACTCAACCAACACAATAACTAAACAGTTATGTAGAGCTCATCAGTAATGGTGGGCTTTATCATATCTGCATAGTACACGACTATACGAACCGAAAGGAGGTGATAGTTATGGCTAAGTACAAGGAGCAATTAATTGCTCTTTGGGTCCTGATAGCGAGACCACGATGGTGGAAGGAAGATGGTTATTATTCTTCCATTGACGAGATTGTGAAAGTAATTCGCTTGATGGATATCCAGTCAGTTGACGAGTTCTGGCGCTGCGAACATTACAGTCAGTTCTCTGACTTGCATAAAGATGTAGTGGGAGTTAGACCTCGACCAATGAACTGGAGAAACTACTCAATCAAAGATATGGAAGCTGTGAAACGATATGTATTCGATATTTATGGTTCTCCTTTTGAGCAAGAGTAGTTAGCCACACTGTCCGAAGATGCTGGCAATCTTTGTCAATCAACCAGCCGTAAGCCACACGTAAGTGGGAAACCAACTAAACGATGCCGATGTCCTGGGTAAGACATTAAACTGCCTGCCTACCTTTGTCGGACGCTGATAGCTTTAAAACAGCTTATCCGGCATGACTTTTGAATTAAAGAAGTTCAAGAGTATTACAACTAAATAAAGGAGGAGCTATGAAAGGACTTGGAAAAGCCCTTAATAGATTAGCTACTTCTGAGTCTAGTAGAGCATATGCTATTGCTACTAAGAAAGAAGACTGTCGTATGTCTGATTCTTTTAGTGGTTGTAAGCACAATCCTGCTAGAAACAGAGTAGCAAGTCAAGCTCTAGTGGATATAGACATACCAAACTATGTTCCAGAAACTGAAGAGGAGATAATGTACCTAATGGGTTCATTGTACACCCCTACAGAAGTTGGAATCGAGTTAGCGGATGGTATGTTCCTTATGCCTGATGGAGACTATTACGTAGTCGAACTCAAGGCACAAGGATATATCCATTTAGATATATAAGCTTGATTTAGCTTGGTCTAGGCTAGGTACCTACAAACCCTAGTCACACAACTTAAATACGAAATGATGGAGATGTCTGTGATGGGCTGTATCCCTCTGTGTGCATACTGTGCATAGAGAGGGCTACGGCCCCGAGATATTGACAGGATAACCTGTCGCTCGATACCTGAAAGGAGTCCAGTTTGAAAGAACAAGGACTACGTAATGGTATGCGATGGAACGTCGAACGAGTAATGTTCTATTGTATGCTATTTGGTGTTACAACTATAGATGCGTTTAAATCTAAATTGTACTCACCAATCAGTGACGCACTGAAAAGTGCATCTATCAGGGTTGCCGTTGATGACAACGAGATTGTTCTCAATGGTATTGTCCCGGGTGTATTCACAAACATCCTAAACCTATATCTAGAAGCTGATTACAAGCACAAAGATGTAGTTAAGTTGCATCAGCAATTTGAGAGAGCATTTCACGAGAGTGTTAATGTTCCTGAGATTGGTGACTATCCTTACGCTATGTCTGAACCGCTTGATAATGGTGGATGGGTAGATGGTGTGCAACCATGTTGGACTGGTACTGCATTCTACAAAAACAGAGACGGTGTCTTTGCTGAGTGGAAGAAAGACTTGTACGACGTGACGCATGTAGGCAAAGGTAAGGCTGAGGTCAAACCTATTATGTCTAGACCATCTATGAGTAAATATGAGGACTGTTTCATTTGCACTACAGTGTGGGCAGATGGAACTCCTAGGAGATGTGAGCAAGCAATTGCTAACACCATAGAAGCTCAGATAGAGTCATGCTACAAGGAGCGTACAATCCAGAAAGATTACACACCTGTGGAATCTATTCAGTGGATATCATTCGACGCAGATGAAAATCTAAATCGTTTGGCTCCTGAAAGAGTAGCTAAGAGACAGCTTAACAGAATCAATTCTAAAATTGCTGATGTTGAGTTTGCTCTTGACTTGTTTCAAGATAATGGCAATGCCATTTATCTCAAGAGTAAGAAGTCTAAACTAAACCCGAATGCAGTAGCAACTGCACTAGGTTCAAACATTGGACAAGCTTACAAGAGAGGTGACAAGCTCACAGTGAAATGGGCTTTCAAAGACTTGAACAAGATGAGAGAAGTCTTAAACAGAGAGTTAGAAATCGCAGCAGCGAAAATAAAACTCTTTAGCTAGTCGGATGGGTATCAGCCCATCGCAGACATCTTCATCGATACAATATAAAATGACAATGGAAACATTAATCATGACGAAGTTATCAAACAAAACTCTACACGAGTTAGGTATGATTGACGACTCAACACAAGACGAGTTCACATTCGAAAGTTTGGCGGACGAGTACGCAGTTGAGCGTAAGAAGAAATACAAAAATTCTAGAAAATATTCAGCGGAGAAGTCTGCTCAATATAGGGCTAGAAGACTAGCTAAAAAAGCTAGAGAAGAAAGGATTGCGATAGAGAGCGGAGCCGTAGAGGCTTTGTACCATCAGCAATCATACAATAAAAAATATGACAATGGAGAACCCATATCATGAAGAGTTTCTTAACAAAGAAACAAACGAGACAATTGAAGAAAAACGCAGACTTAGTTGCAAAGGAAGCAAAGTTTATACAGGATGGCTGGGTAGCCTTACCTGAAACAAATGCTTTTACTTTGAAAACTGATAAGCAGTTCTTCAATGCCATGTCGGAAGTTATAAATACTGTACCGAAAGTGTTTGAGCAATTGAACACTGCCGAAGCATATATGCTTGCGAACATGTTATTAACAGATGCAAGTAGTTATGTCGCTTCCATAATAGGAAGACGATTTAGCTATACGCATCCATTCAGACTAAATCATGGTGGACTATGGATTCATCCATGGTATCAACAACTCTATTCTGTAGAGGAGTTGACAGACATGGTAAATTCTGATATAGTTAATACAATACAACTAAATAATATAGACAATAAGGAGGAATAATATATGTGCATAATAGCATCTATACCTGCCGGTTCAAAGATAGAAGAAAATACTCTAAACCAAATGTGGAATAGCAACCCAGATGGTGGCGGTATTGCTTATATCGAGGACGGCAAAGTTAAAACATACAAGTCAATGAAACTTAAGAAGTTCAGAAGTAACTTCATGAGAATCTTAGACGAGCATGGTGACTCGGACATATTGGTACATACAAGAATCGCTACACACGGTTCTGTCTGTATCCCTAATGTCCATCCGTTTCCAGTTATGCAAGATGGTAAAGAACTAGACGACCTTGTGTTCGCACACAATGGTATATTGCCTAGCTCTTTTATACCGCCTGCAAAAATGGACATCAGTGACACCAGGTTTATCAATGAGGTACTGTTCAACGGTACTGACTTTGATACTGTACTTGATGACTCTAGATGGCGTGAGATGATTGGCGACATTATTGGACACAACAAGTTTGTGTTCTTGTCTGCTAACCCAGCTCACAAGCAAGAGTCCTACATTATCAACTCTCACCTTGGTGAGTATGATGGTAAAGTCTGGTACTCTAACTCATCATATTGCAAACCTAAGTACAGGGTTGTCAAATCTAGTAGTAAAGCATGGAATGGTTTAGAACCAACTTCACGCTCTAGCTATATAGACCGTGGCGAAGATATGATTGACACGGAAACTGGTGAGATACATTATTGGGAAGTAAATTCCGATAATGATGTAATCGAGGGAACCTACCAAGGAAGGTTGGCAGGAAGAATTTTTGATGAGGGTGACATCACCTACAATCAAGAACTTCTTAAAGACCCAGCTTTCGTGGCTACCTGGAAAGCAATACAAGCAAATACTGGATATCAAACTATTGAACACGCTCTTGAAGGACTGTGGGCAGAGATTGATGATGCTGGTATGTGGCGTTGCTTTGACTGTGATGAAGTAATTACAGTACAAGGTATCAGAACATGCAAATCCCAATGTGATGTTGGTGAAATGATGGCTGAAGCTGCGGAGCTTGAAGAAGTACGTTTAGCTACTGAGGCTGAAGAAGAAGCTGCTTTTGCTCAAGCAGAAGCTGATTACAAATCTGCCAATAAGAAAGCTAAAAAGATACGAAAAGCTAAAAGACAAGTGCAACAGAAACTTCCAATCAAAAATGATTGGGAAGAAGTAGCGCCCTTTTAGATACAAAATATAATAACAAAGGAGAACTAACAAATGTTAGAAAAACCTGAGACTAGAGGTACTAAACTACCTTACGTCTTAAAACTAGCACAAAACGTTAAACTAGTTGATGATGGTAATACGAGGTCACAGATGTTCACAAGAACATCAGACTACGGATTCACCAACTGGTTTCTTAACAACGTGTCTAATAAACGTATTAAATACAGACAGTACAACCGTGCTGTCTTTGTTGACATACGTCCGTTAGTTAGTGCATTTGCTACAGGTACGGCACATGATGTTAAATATCATATGTCGTATTTCGCAAATACAATACTTGAAGTAGTAAACGATGTTGCATTAGAATTTGCAACTGAGTATGACTTGAACCAAGACCAGTTCAATGAACTGTGTTCTATGCTTCAAACTCATTACCAACCGTTTATTAGTGATAGGAATAGCCTAAGTATGGCATCCGTTACGGGTTACAATTCAGGCTGGTTAGCAAATATATTGAAAAATAGATTTGACCTAACTGCTAGAAACAACCCACCTTCTGTACACGCAAGTGATGTAGAAGATGCGGAAGACCTATGGACATATGAACCAGCAGACTTAAATCATAACCACGAAAGTGCGTTGACGGCAGCTGTTGTTCATTCAATGAATCCTGACATGTGGTCTAAAGTACCACTTGGTTCTGTTGGTATTGGTTTACCATCATTACATTATGTAAGGTACATGTGGTCAAGAATGGTTGAAGGTAACACGCCTTCACCTTATGCACTATCTGACATGTTATTCAATGCTCATCCAGATAACAATGGATATAGCACTATGACAGAAAGATACTATTACTCTAGAGGCAGAGATGGTAGATATTATGACGAGACTGTTCAACAGTGGATGTTCAAAACTGAAACACTGAACAGACGTAAGTATCAACGATGCGCACAATGTCGTGAACTTTTCAATATAAAGTTCTTAGACTGGTACAAAATTCGTTCATACAGTCAGAATAGAAGTCGTATCTGCTTTCACTGTATACCTAAGCATTGTACGAGTTACAACACTCATCACAAAGCTTGGTTGATTGTCACTAACGCTGACAATATGGGTGACGCTAGATATGATTATCCAGTTGAGTACAGACACATCAGTGATACTGATGAACCTGCAACTGGCTCTAAAGAATACTCGTATGTTCAACTAGAAGGAGTGGGTGTCGCAAGTGAACCTCATGACTTACCAGTTGAAACACGTAGGTATCTAACCTATGTCAAGAACATTGATGATAACTTACTAAACAGTTATCGCTTTGTAAATGATATGCGTCGTAGAATATCAATACGTTCATACAGCAGAGAAATGTACAACGACTCGGACTATACCGATGTCATCAGAACATTCCCTGTAGATGTAAGAATTATTGATAACAAACCAACATACAGAGTATGGATAGATAACCTTGGCGAAAGCAGAGACTTTGCTTATCGCTATGCTTCTCAAAGAAGAGATGCAATCGTAGAAGATGGATGGCAAGATGTCAACGCAGGCATCAAACTAAATACATCCAAGAACGATTGGAACTGGCGACCACCATTCTATTATGTTGACCATAAAGATGGTGAGTGGTTATCTACTCAGACAGAAGCTAACAACAGAGCCGTTATGGACTTAGCAAGTCAACCCGGTTCTGGTTCACAAGTGGATAATCCAGACTGGCATAGACAGTATGGGTTATTTCTTGGGTTAGAGCTTGAAGTGATAGTTCGAGATAGTCGTAAGTTATTCAATGACTTAGGACCATTGCAGATATTCGAACGTACCATACAAACGTTCCACCCTCAAGGATACAAAGATGATTGTGCAGACTTAATGCCACAGTTACTCTTTGCCAAGAGAGATGGTTCGTTACCAAGCCATACCGGTGTTGAGTATATATCACAACCTATGTCAATGGATGCATGGCGACAAGTGCCATCACTATTCTGGCATACTGTGAAGAATGTATACAAAGCATTCGATGTTGGTGGTGTAGGTATTCACATACATATACCATGGTCTGCTTTTACTGAGGTACAAGCCTATGCATTCCTAGAAGTGCTTACTGCACTACAACGTAACAACAATGGTCTGTTACGTAGGATTGCTCAGCGACCAAGTAATAGCTGGACCGCATGGGATGAGTTGGAGTACAGCAACGTACCTAATACGATTGCTGCTATTGCACAAACACGTAGAGCTCAGAACTCTGGTAAGTATCAAGGTATCAACTTGATGCATGACAATACCATTGAGCTGAGATATTTCAACTCTAATGCTAAAGGTGGTCGTGTCATGAAGAACCTAGAGTTTGTCACAATGTTGTATGACTATGCATGTCATATTACAGACGACATCTCTTGGGATACTAATGATAGCGAAGTACCACCAGAAGAACTAGTCGACTTTGTTGACACGTTTAGAGACATCAAAAAATCAACACATTATGCTGATTGGATTCAGGATGATGTTGATGAAGAATGTTATCCTCTAGTAATAGAAGATACATTGATGAAATATCTAGACAGACATACTGATAAGTATCCTAACCTACATGGTTATCTTACTGACAGTGATGATGGCAACATTGAACTAGAGGTAGAAGAACTTGAAGCAGTATATCCTTCAGAAACTCCAGCAGTGGAGAATCTAGAAGACACTGTACAGCTTACTCGTGGCGACTACTAATACAATATAAAAATACAATAGGAGAAATAATAATGCCTAGAAATACTGAACACATAGTGTTCGACATTAATACAGAGCCTGATAACCTTGACGGATTCGTAAGAATCCCAAGACCTTATCAGGTATGGGTAATACATAACAAGACTATTGCTATACCAGCTGGTACTAGCCGTGGTAAATGTAGAACCCCGGAGGCAACTAAGAATATCCAAGCGAGATACTGGGAAACCGGTATCCCGCTAGGGCTTGAGTTAGAACTAGAGTCTAATAGGGATGACTATGACGAATGTTATGGAAGTGAATGTTGTGATGACTGTTCCTACGGGGACTGTTGTGGCTGCAACGACGATGACAGTTGTTTTAATTCTGACGAAGTAACTAATATTCTTAGGGAATCTAGAGAGTATGTACATACACAAATGAGAAACTTTGCTCTTAGCAGGGGTAGAGATTCTTTCCGATATGCTAATCCAGTCATAGCTAAGACTGATGCTTCACTATCAAATGGTGTTGAGTTTAATTACCAACCAATGACAGTTGAATCATTCAGACCACATGCTGAGATTGTTGAAGAGTATAGAGGAAGTATGTATGGATACAGAGGTAATGCTGGTATTCATATACATGTTCCTAAGTCTGCATTTACTGATGCTGAATTGTACCTATGGATGATTCTATGGGATACATTCCAACAGTACGAGGACAATGACGGTAGGTCATTCTTGTCGGTAATTGCTCAACGTGGACCTAATAACTGGTGTGAATATAACAGACCTTATTATGGTACACGAGAAGAAGCTGTTAGTAGCAACTTCTTTAATGCAATTAAAGGCGATAGGAAGTCTAACAATAGCAGGTATTCAGCACTGAATCTTAATGGACATGGAACCACCATGGAAATTAGAGCATTCAACTCTAATACCTATGCAAGTAGACTAATCAAGAACATGGCGTTCGTTGATGCAACGTGGAGATATATTCATCTTCTCAAGGATTTCCTTGATGATGGTAGATATAAGCAAGCTCTACAGTTTGCAACTGACGTTCATGGCTTTGTAGGTTATTGTAAGAATCCAAACAGAAAAGGATTCAACATTGAACTTGCAGAGTTCCTTGACAACAGATGGTATGATGATGAGTCACAATTCAATCAAGACATTGTTTATGACTTACAATCATTACCTAATCTGATACAACTAAACGAAGAAGACAATGGAGGTACTCAATTATGAGATACGCAGCAGCTTGGCTTGCCTGGTTTATGACACCAGACTATGCGGACTACAACAACAATCCAATTATATTTTGGATTCAAGTTTGTATCGCTGGTTCTTTGTATGCTTTTGCATTCATGGGCTTAGTCAGCTTCTATATATACATAACTGATGGTGCAGTATAACCATCAAACTAAACGGCGTGTAACCTAGTCGGTAGGGTTAGGGGGTTCGATTCCCCCTACACGCTCTTAAACATATAGTTTAATGCGGAGGTAACCTCTACCATACAGAGGGTTAGGCGGAGAAGTGCGCCCAGAAATCAAGTTTGACCCTCAACCCAACGAAACCAACGTATTTGAAAAGTTTTTTTGGTATAGAAATAACCTAATAACCCTAGTCTCCCTTATGGGAATGCGTATTTGCATATGCTCATATGGGAATTGGAAATTACTTATGCTCATATGGGAATTTGAGTATGCTTATGGTGTTTTGCTGGTAAAGAGACTTCTAACCCCGAAAATTTCTTGAGGTTCGGCATCTAGTCCCAGCCAGGTAACCTATAACCCTATATTATAAGGGCTATTAAAGAGGTTGTCAAGCAAACGCCAATGTTTGCAGGGTTTGTATGCGAATACTAGTCTCTTCGCTGCAGGTTTGGGCATCTCCAAAATAGTCAATGTTTATAGGGTCTATGTACCAGCTGCCATCACCGTCAGGTGTTCTTTCGTATGTGTA
>Ga0181389_1001055_pt1 | contig 11041 bp, 9 predicted proteins | sample 12SPOviralmetaG_FD_130121 | JGI IMG/M metagenome (GOLD analysis project Ga0181389, IMG submission 130121) | Marine viral communities from the oligotrophic San Pedro Time Series (SPOT) site, San Pedro Channel, CA, USA - 12 SPOT_SRF_2010-06-29 | ecosystem: Environmental > Aquatic > Marine > Strait...
AAGAGAGGAAGATGATGTGCGGAATGTTTTTCTAACATTTTATTTTGTTTTTCTGTAAGTTTCATTTTATTTTATGAGAGAAAAATAAAATAAAATAATTATTTTTTATATTTTTCCCATATAGATTTATCTACGGCTCTGGCTGCTCCACCAGTAATAACAGAAGCCAACCTTGCTCTACTCCAAGCCTCTGCTGTGGTATTAGGACGAGAACCAGAAGAATAATAAGCACCTCGTCCCTTACTTAAAATCTGATCTATACCAGTTTTACTAATAATATTTTTACTAATAAAGTTATCATCGGTAATCTTAACCCCATATTTCTTTTCAAATTTAACAACATGACTACTTCTTTTAGTTTTATAATCAGTTTTAGGTCTATCTTTACCTTCCTTTATAGATTTTATTTGTTTTTTTTTATCTTCGGCGGATAATGATTTTGGAACATATTTTTCATTTATTTTTTTTTTTTCAGCCATTTTTATTTTTTATTATTAGAGAAAATTAATATTTTTTATTTATTCTCTCTTCTGCAACTTTAAAAATCTTTTCATCTAATTCCATTCCTATAAAGTTTCTCGCTAAATTCTTACAACTAACACCAGTAGAGCCGCTACCACAGGTGGGATCTAATATGGTATCACCAGGATTACTATAATATTTAATGAAAAAATCTATTAATTCAGTAGGCTTTTGTGTTTGATGTAGTTTTCCTTGATTTTTAAATGTTAAAATGCTGTCGGGCATAGGTGGTTCATATAAATTAGTATCACAACCAAAGTTATCTCTTAAAACAAAATTATATATTTTTTCTTTAACTTCTTGTTTAATTAGTGAATTTGGTAAAGGTGGTTCATATCGTGGTTCAGAATCTCGTAATTTACCATTAACTATATATCTATCTTTCTTACCTTTTTCATTACCATACATACTTTCACAGCCATCATCGTTTCGTGTTTCAGTAATAACACTATCAGGCAAAGGAGGTTCATAATTAGTACCATGAATATTACCAATAGTTCCTCCTTTCATATCTCCATATAAATTATTAATACCCGCTTTCTTTTCACTACTTATTTGAGATTTACTTTCAGTAATTATAGTATTTGGTAAAGGTGGGTCATAGCATGTAGTTAATCCTTGTTTTAAATAAAACTTACCATAATCTTTTTTTTTATTTTTACCCCAACAGGTAGTAGTCATATCAGGCATATCTTTAATAACACTATCGGGTAATGCAGGTTCGTATCCGCTTATTTTTCTATTTTCTTCGTGTTTAACATCATTATAAATAGTTGGAACTTTACAATATGGTTTTTCTTCTTTTAAAAATTTATGTTTATGATATTGTTTAACATTATATACGGGCTGTTTTCTATAAAATACATAAACCATTTCATGAGATCTTAAAGGCATTTTACCGCTGTTTAAAAATCCAGATTTACGAGATTTAGACCATACATAATCATAACGAAAGTTTTTTGGATTACTATTAATTAAACAACTACCAAATTTAGTAGTACAACAAAAAAACATAGGACAGTTAATTTTACAAATTCTATTTATCTCTTTCCAAAAATTTGCTAAATCAATTTTACAATCCCATTTACATGATGTCTGTCCGTAGGGTAAATCAGTAAATAATAAATCAATACTATTATCTTCTAACTTTTTCATCTCTTCTATACAATCTCCATTAATAAGTTTAGTAGTCATTTATATATTAGAGAGAAATTATCAAATAATTATAAACTTATTATATATGGAAGAAAGAAACCGACTTATTGATAAAGTTTATTATGAAAATCATAAAGAACAGATAAAGGTTAAAAAACATGAGTGGTATATAAAAAACAGAGAAAGAATATTAGAGAAGCAGAGAGAAAAAAGAAATAAATTAAAAGAAATAAAACTATAATTTTATTATAATATATATAATGGTTAAAAAAATAAAAGATGTAAATTCTAATGATTTTGATTTAGAAATCCTCCCAGTAAAAAAAGATAGGTTCGGTATAAACACGAGACGACCAACCCACCCACTTTTACCAAAAATACACGAAGGTGCTAATGTATTAATGGTCTCCAGTATAAAATCAGGAAAAACAAACACATTAGTTAATTTATTTCTTAATCCCAACTTTTTCAAAGACGCTCACGACAGTGTCTATATATTTTCAACAACTTTACATCAAGACCAAACAGGACGAAAATTAATAGAAGAATTCCCAGCAACAAGTTATGATAGTTTTGATGAGGGAAAATTACAAAGAATATTAGATTATCAACAACAAGCCGATGATGATGAGAGAGAAGCGATTGCTTTAGTATTTGATGATTTACCGCATAATTTAAAAAGAAATTCATTATTTTTTACAATAGCATCTAAACAAAGACATTATGGAGCAAATGTATTTTATTCAGTTCAGAATTTCAAGATGGTCCCCCCAGTCGTAAGAAACAACGCCACTAACCTCATACTCGGCACTTTAAACTCCTCACAATTAGATCAGATAGCAGCCGAGTATGGCGATGGTTTAGGCGGAGAAGACAACTTTAAAAAGTATCATCGTTTAACAGTTCCAGAAAGGTTTAATTTTATGTATGTAAAGTTAGACGAGTTTCCTAACCAAATATATAAAGCATTTGAAGACAAACTACTCTATCAAGATGATATGTAATAAATATATAAATATTATTTTTTATTATTTATATATTGTAGATATGGAAACTTTATTAATAGAATCCTCAAGAGAAATTGCCGTATCTCTTCAAGATGTGGATAGTGAATTAAAAGCACCAGACAGTTTATCATCAGACCCAGAAGATGCTATAAGCAAAGCCAGTTGGAGTACCAAAGTAGATAGTGGAATATTATTACAACAGGGAGATGTTATATCATTACAACAAGCAAATCTAAATATTTTGGGAATCGGAGACGGTGAGGAGACTGTTACATTCACGGGCGATGTAAAAACTTCCACAGGTTTAGATACAGAAAAGAAGGATAATGAAACAGAATTAGAAATAAATTATTATGTAAATAATAATTGTAATTTTAATATACCATTACCGCTGGGAACAGCGACACGCACAGATGGACGAGGAGGTTTTTTTACACGAACAGACTTCGGTAATGCTTCTTTCACTGGAAAGCAAATATGGGGTTGTGGTTGGGACGATTATGATCCAGATATAACAACAGAAGTAACACCTACCGTTCAAGATAAATCCTATATAGGAACAAATAAATACAACAAAGACTGGGCTATGCGTAGAGGAAATTATTTTTATACTACGCAGGGAAGAGTGCAAGGAGTAGACTATGAAACGTTTGAAGGAGGATTAGCATTTGCTAACAGAATTGCTTTACCCCAAACAGGTTATGAAGCAACTTTTTTTAGTCAAGAAAAATTATCAACAGCACAAATGTGTGGCTTTGTTGGTTGGTGTAATAACATCCCAAGTTGGGGTATGACTGGGATGCAGTTCCATCAGGCAACAAAAGATATGAATGATACTGTTAATAAAAATATTAATAATAGAGATAGAGGAATTTTTGTTAGAGATTTAGAAGCAGCACCAGGAGTAGTAGATAACACAGGAACAATTACACAAGACCCTCTACCAGAAATACAAGGAGGAGCAGCACCGTATACCGTTTTACCAGGAGGCATGTGGAATGCGGATACTCTACCATTTTCCAGCGGATCATACTCGGCAGGAGGCGGAACTTATTATCAAAAAAATGCAGTATCACAATGTCAATATGGGGCTTACCAATATTCATTAGCAAAAATAGCCTATAATACTATTCCTTTTAACTTTGAAGATTTTAGTGAAGTAAAAAATGATGCCTTTGAAGGAAACCCAGTTTATAATGATCCTTTAATATTAGAATCAACCAGATTTAAAGGAGGTAGAAATACAACCAGTCCAAATAATATGAAATTATTTTGTCCTAACTATATTGATAAAGATTTATGTAATTTAGGTCCGTATTATAATGCAATTACAAATAATACTTTACAATTTATAATACCAACAGGAGATAGTAAATTAAATTATAGAGAATATGATGATAATAATAGAAATAAAAATTATTTTAATTATTTAAAACAAAAAGTAAAACTATCAATACCAACAGGTCATCTATCATCAAGCAGAGTTGCTTCTCTCCTTACCGAACAATTAAAAGAGAGAAGTGGAAATGCAGATAGTTTAAGTAATGGTATAGGAATTACACCAGCCATTTATAGTGCTTATAATCTTATGGAAACAGCGGTAAGTGCTAATAATAACACAAATACAGATAATATTTTAAATCCTAATAATATTGGAATTACAAAACAAATATTACCAATCATAAGTTCAAAATGTTATACCAGTTATCCAACAGTAATGACTTTATTGTGGGAGACAGCATATCAAACACAAAAAGATGCATCAGTTACACCCAGTCAAGAAAATTGGTCTGTAGTAGAACCAGAATATTGTGTTTGGGACGATGCTACAAAGCAATTAGCAGGGTCAGGAAATAATAAATTACAAATGGGAAATGGTTATAGTTGTAATCAGGCTTATAACAAATTCTATAAGTTAATGATGTCGGGCAACCCTAATGAATGGAAAAGTATTTGCTGGTTAAACCCTATGATCCAATCTACACCATTTACAGAACAACAAGTGCGAGAATCTGTTATACCTCCTACCGCTCATTTCTTTTATCGTGCTTATAGTATTTACACTGGGTTAATTCCAGAATTTACTGCTTTTGGAACAGATATATCAAACCAATTTGTAGCAGTAAGAAAAGGTAATAATGGAAATAAAAATACAACAGACTACATGATAGGACAATATGGTTGTAATTCATGTATATTAGAAGGTGGAATAGATGGATTATCAACCAGAGATGTAGCCAGTGCTATACAAGAGTCTAATTTACTTTTAGTACCAGCAACAAGAGCATTTCAATCAGATTGGTATCTGGGTAGTCAATATATATCAAATTTAGTAGGATCAACATACGATACATTTAATAGATATTCAAGAAGTATAATGTATTCTAATCCGTTTTTGAGAGTAAAATATAAACCATTAAAATTAAGTTTGATAACAACCAATATAGTTTTTGATGGAAATATAGATATAAATGTATGGAATGACAATTATGCTTTAGTAACAAAAATATTAAATAATGAAAATGTAAATAATAATATTACCAGTAATTCAAAAGAATTTTATGATAGTAATTATGTAGAATGGATATGCGGAAGAATAGACGATCAGTATAGTTTCCCAGGTAGTAAAAGTCATAATGTTATGCCTAATTATCTAACATATAAAAATAGAAATAACGATCACGCAGGTTTAACTAATTATGTTCCTAATAGAACAGGAACAGCACGATTTTTACCTAACATATACCAAACCTACAAAATGTATAATCAGAAACCATTTGCTAATAGCGAAGTATTAACACCAGGAATAGCCATAAGACCAGACACGGTTAATATAATGGCTTCATTACCACATACCGAGATATTAAATGGAGCATCAAGAAATATAGGAGGAAATTATGCTTTTTGTAATGAAAGTATAGGAACAGAACAAGATGATATGAGTACATTGAATGCTTTTACAGAACCACAGGCAACTTATCGTGCTAATGATGCTGGTTATGCATTATTTTGCTACGATCAAGATGGAGTATTACCAGCAGCAGACCAAATACAATGTGGTAAAAATTGCTTCGGTATCCCGTCATGGAGTACATGTGCTGATGAATTTACATTACCAGAAAAAATAGAAGCAGATAGATATAAATCAGAACCAAACCGAGACCAAAACCCATCAATAGCATATCAAAAAGCATTAAGAAGAAGTGTTAAATGTTATAGATATTTACCACGAGTAGATGGCGATAATAATCCTATAAATTATTGGAATGGAGAAGATGCTTATAATGAAACAATACCATTACCACCTTATATATCATCTAAATTCTCAACTAAACCAAGCGGAGGTGTATTAAGAAAAAAAGAAATAATTGATATGTGGGATAGATTAACTTCTCTCAATAATGGATTAGGCATAGGGGCAATACCATTATTCTACAAACAATCAGCATTACCAGGATTAGAATTAACTGGAAGTGGTAGAGTTCCATCAATTAGATTATGTGATATACCTTTTTTTACAGTAATTACACAAGCCGCCACCAATGATGAAGCATTTTTATTTCCCGAGAGTGGAGAATATTTCAGTTTATCAACGACACCAAGTTTATCACAAAATATATTAAGTTTTCCAGCAACAACTCAACAGGGAGAATTACAAACAAATATGAATAAATGTGCTTGGACGCAACTAACACAAAGCGGAGAAAATGATACAAGAAATAATTATTTACAGGCGAATGTAGGAGTAAATGATGGATTTAATGTAGGTGTAAATGCCGACGGTCATAAAGATCTATTAGGTTTTGACCCACCGCCAGGCAAAGCAATGGTTGAATATTTAGGGTCAGGAGGTAAAAGCATAGCACCTATAATAAGCATAGGAGCAAATGATATTAATTTTAGTTATCTTACGGAAAATGAAAGATTTTCATTTAATAATTTACATACTCTCTCTGCTACTGGTAATGGCGTATTTCAACTCTGTTCGTTTGGGGCAAACGCATCGCCCGAAAGCCAAATAGAAACCAGTTATGTAAAATCAAGTAGTTTCTCTCAACAAATAGAATTACCATGTGGGTATTATTTTAAAAATAATGATATGAGAATATTTACAAATTTAGATCACCCAACTAATCAACAATCATCAGGAGGTAGATTTGGTTTAGCCGTACCACAAGATACGGCTGGTGATACAGCCATACAACCACTATCTACAACTGGAAATACTTTAATTCAAGGACCAGCGTGGGGTTCAGCGACAGAAATTGTAAATAATAATAATATGGGTTTTGCTATGGCGGTTTATTCACCAATATATGATACTGCTGCCGAATTTGACAATACTAAAATACCACCAACGCATAGTGATGATTTATGGACGCCAGGCAATACAACAGGTCATCAAGCAGCAGTATCACCAGCAGCACCAGCAGCACCCAGAACTATTAAATTAAGAATACTTATGGCTCAATCGTGTGATGGTAATGTAATACAACAAACTTATCCGTTTATAGATGGATTAACAGGACGAAACTTTTTTGATATTCATGGCGAAGAAATAACAGTAGCAAAAAAGAATGCGAGTATTGAACCAGGAGGAGTTGGTTTTAGTAAAAACGCAAATCCTAACTTTATTAACTTTCCTACATATTTTCAATCAGTTCCAACCAATCTTTATAGTAATGCTACTTATTATAGCCCTTATGACATGTCACAATTTAAGTTAAGGTGTATGAATACCCAGGGTGTTTTAACCAGTCAAGCATCAGGAAGTCCAACAGCAATCGGTTCTGGTAATCCATTAATAAGTGCTTATCAGTTTTTATTACCACCTACTATTGTACCATACGCATATATAAGACAGGATAGTAGTCCAAATATAACTAACACACAACAATCAGGCGTAGGTATTATCGGTTTAGATATATTTAAAACTAATAGTGAAGCAGTAGCATTAAATAATATTAGTTATAAATTATTCAAAGGAACATTATTATCAAAACTGGGATATGAATTAAATCAGTTTTTACCATTATTCTCTCAAGTTCAAACATTATATTTACCACAAAAATATAATAAATTCTTAAAACCAACAGATAATGCTTATAGTATATTTAGTAATCAGTTATTTCCAGTTACAACAAACGGTCAAACCAGCACGAGTGATAGTATCGCATTAGTAACAGGGTTTGGAACAGCATCAGAAGAAGCAAATAGAAATGATCCAAATATAGTTATGCCGATGTTTAATCTCGGTTTAATATATCCAGCAGCATCAACTAATCAGGTTAGTAATAATTTAGTAGCAGTAAATAATCCTATAATTATAAATTACCCATATTTAGTAGTTCATAGTAATATTATAAGTGGTTGTGCCTCACAATATCTGGGCGGTTTATCAGCACAACAACTGCTACCAGCAGTAGCCCCTATACAAACCAATTATGCTTTGGGAGATTTTATATATTCAGGAAGAAGTGATTTAGAATATGTTGTAACTAAAAATACAATACTATCAGAAATTACAACTAAAATCTGTTTTCCTAATGGTTCATTAGCAGAAAGTATATTAGGAGACCAGTCAGCAGTTATATATAGAATACAATTCGCACCCAGAAGTGATGATGGATATGTAATTCAGGAAGATAAAGATGAGAGAAATAAAAAATAAAAAAAAATAATTATTATTTCTCTCATAATATAAAAAATGAAACTTATAAAAATAGTTAAAAGTGATGTAAAAGGTAAAAAGTGGAGTGCTTTTTTTGATAAAGATGGAAAAGAAAAAAAAGTAAATTTTGGAGCAACAGGTTATACAGATTATACTTTGTCAGCAACAGACGAACAGCGTAAGAGTTATAGAGCCAGACACGCATCAGGAGCATCATCACCAGCAGATACAGCAAACGCATTATCGTACCATATATTATGGGGTAATTCCAGAAGTAGAGCCAGTAATATTACAGCATTTAAACGCAAATATAATGTTTAATCTTCTTCTTTTGTGAATAATTCTTTTAGTTCTTTTAATCCAATAGTAATATCAGTATTAAATTCTTCATCATTTTTCCATACTTTATGAAGGATTACAAAATTACCAGTATTACAAACACCATCAGGTAATACCTTTGTAATAAATTTAGCAATTTGGTTTGGTTCTCCTTCGTTATGTCCGTCATACATTACTACATAATAATCAAATATACCAGTTTTTTGTTGTGTAGTCCAATATTCAATCCTATCTAACGCCATAGGAACTTTTGCTTTTGGAAAATATAAATCTAAATCTTCTTCTTTTGTATTAACCCCCCATGTAATTTTTTTTGCTTTATTAGCACCAGCACCTAATATAATTGCTTTCGCAAATGTGGGTTCTTCCTCTTTATCTTCTTCCTCTTCTTCTTCTTCATCTTCATCAACATATTTACCATCTTTTAATACTTTAAATCCATCAGGTTCGTCAGTCCATTCAATATCATCTCCAATAAGTTCTTTTTTATAATTTTTACCATATTCAATATACCAAACTTTTTTAACATTCTCAAACCAGCATTCACCATCTCCTTCATATTCTACTTCAATATCAGCATAAGCATTACCATTCATTAATCCTCCACCAGCAACATTAATACGCTTGATGTTCTCAACTGAATATGCTGTAAAAGTCATAATTATATTTTTGGATTAACGCTTTTGTTTTTATTTTAATTTTAAATCAATTTTTTTTAGTATTAAAAAAAAATAAAATAAAAAAATCGTAAAAAAAAAGTAAAAAAATTGATTTTATTTTTTATTTTTAAAAAATTGAAATAAAATAAAATAAAATAATTATTATCAGTTGTAATATTATGGCTGGTTTTCACACCAAAACATTTATGAAACACGATGATTATATGACACCTAATTATGCGTGGGAAGATATAAAACATTATATTCCAAAACATAAAGTTATATGGGAGGCTTTTTATGGTGATGGAGAAAGTGGTAAATATATGAAAGAAAAAATGGGATTAGATGTAATACACGAACCAATAGATTTCTTTAATGATGAAACATTACCAAATTATGATATGATTATATCTAATCCTCCATTTAGTCAATCAAAAGATGTATTTAAAAGACTAAAACAATTAGATAAACCATTTATAATTATATGTCCTTCGTCTAAAATAAATACGAGTTATGTGAGAGAAAATTATTTAAATAAAAAATTACAGATAATAATACCACGAAAACGAATTCACTTTAAAAAATTAGTAGATGGTAAAGTTCCAGATAAATGGAAAAACAGTTGTAATTTTGATTGCTTTTATTATTGTTATAAGATGGATTTACCTAATGATATTGTCTGGTTAGTTTAAAACATAGTAATTTCGTCATCTGGAATACGAAAACCATATTCATCTTCGTCATCAGGATATTCCATTTCACTTTCATCATCGTCTTCATTCTCTACAAACATTCCATTATTCTTAACTCTAAACTCACGACCTTCCCATACTAATTCGTCTCCAATAAGTTTTCTAATAGTATTTTTACCATTTTTAATATACCAAATTTTATCATTACTATCTACTTCAATTTCAGCATCGTCTCTTTCATCATAGTAATGTCTCCTAACCCAATATATAAGACTTTCAGTGTTATCATGATTAATACGAGGAGCAATCCACATTACTGTAAATACCATTTTTGTATAGTTGATAATCTTAAAAATTGAGAGAAAATAAAATTCAATTTTATTTTTTGTATTTATTTTTCATTTTGTATTTAAAATGATTTTTAATACTATAAAAAAAAATTGAAATGTTTTTTCTCTCATACACATCATACAACAAAAACAAAAATGCTCTATCAAATGATATACAATATTATTAAAAAAGATGATAATAATAATATTGTATTTGAAGTGATTGACGACGACGATGATTATATAATTATACGGTGATTACACCATCATAAATAGGAATACATTGTGCTGCTTCATTTAGTTTTGCTTTTAGTTCTTCTCTATACATTACCATTTTATCCCATTTTTTATAAATATACTCATCTTCGTCGTTATATTCCTCTGTTGGTAAATCCATATCATAAAAATTATTATTAATAATTAATCCTTCTTCATCTTCGTCATTTACTTCATCTTCGTCATCTTCTTTATCGTTGTAATATAAAAATTCATATCCTACAACTAAAATACCTTCTATAATATCATAACCATATGTTCCGCTATAATTTTTATCTTTATTTAAACTAACTTTTTCAGGCAATACAATCGCTTTTCCAATAGGTATGTCTTTAATACTATTATCATCAGTAGTAATAGTATTAAAGTGGCGGAATTGTGGGTGGTTAGT
>Ga0181389_1001071_pt1 | contig 10914 bp, 3 predicted proteins | sample 12SPOviralmetaG_FD_130121 | JGI IMG/M metagenome (GOLD analysis project Ga0181389, IMG submission 130121) | Marine viral communities from the oligotrophic San Pedro Time Series (SPOT) site, San Pedro Channel, CA, USA - 12 SPOT_SRF_2010-06-29 | ecosystem: Environmental > Aquatic > Marine > Strait...
AACTTGATATAAATGATGGGTTTGCTGAATAATTATATTCTGAGTTTTTAGCTCTACAGAATATGTAATCAGATGATAAATCTTCTTGTGAATTTATAGTAAATTGTCCTCCATTATTTAAACTATCTACTAATTGAAGTGAATTATCACCTTTTGAGTCAAATGATCTACTTGTTGCAAAATTAATACCTCCACCTTGTGGTACAGCATCTAAAGCTTCTCCATTTAAAATTAATGTATTAATATCTGGTAGCATAAATCCATATGATCCTGATAGAGATGTATAACCATTTACATTACCTAAACTTGTATTAACTACTCCAGCTGATCCTGATATTATTTGGTAAATTCTTCCAGCATCACAAAATTGTGTTGTAGTATTTACTTTACTATCATCTGTTAATTGTATTTCTGATGTGCCAGCCATCCAATATTTACTTACTCTTAAGTAAATATCATCAGTAATACCAGCCATAGCATTATCTAATTTTATTACCGATCCTGCTTTTAAAGGATTAGTATTATCACCAATAGCAGCACTAAAGGTTAATGATGTTACTCCTAAAGTAGAACTAACAATTACTGTTACAGTTGGTGATCCACCAAGATTATTCCAATATGTTTGAAAAGCTGAATCTGCAGTAACACCATCTGATTCAAACCAATATACATTTGCTTGAGTAACAGCTACTGTACCCGCAGCATAAGTTGTTGGAAGTGGAGCAGTTGGAACTAAGTTTGTTGTAATTGCTGTAGTTAATGTTGTAGCATTATATCCTTGTAATTTTAATGTCCATGTTCCAGGTAAGATAGTTTGTTTATATCTTGCTCTTTCAAGTGGTAATGCATAAAAATATGATGATGTTACACCACCAAATATAAATGAAGCATTTTCATCTCCTAATACTAAATTTCTATATTGACCATAATTTGTTCTTGTTGGAGTAGATCCAGTTACTAAATTATTTAAAAATTGACTACCACTACCTACTTGATCACTATAAGCTATATCAAATTGTATTTCAGCAGATGTTTCTGTTGAAGCTGTTTGAAATATTGATGTGTAATATTCTTGTACATTACTAGATATTTGTGTCGATGAAGTATAAAAATTAGTTAAATTAGGATTATTATTACTCCACATTGGTGCAGTTACAGAATCATTACTAATAACTACGTCTCCTTGATCTAAAATCACAAAAGCTCCACCTTGAGCTACAACTGCTGCTTCATTTGCATTTGCATTTCTAGCTACTCTTTGATAATTAGGAGCGCTAGTTTTTAATGATAGTCTATTTGGGTTGTCTGGTCTTGCCATAATTTTATTTTATTAAGATAATGAGGATGCTGTTTGGGTTACTATTGATTTATTTCTTATAAATACTGGAATTTGTGCTCTTGCTCCTGAATCTAACCCAATTACGGTTAGTGTAGCATATAATGTACTAGTAGTTGAGAATAATGTTGGAACTGACGTTCCTACTACTTGACAACTATATCCTATAACTGTTTGAGAAGTTGCTGTTCCATTTGTTATTACTGATTGTTCATTTGAAACTGCTAAAGCTTGTGCTCCTGCTGTATCTTCTAATCCTGTACCGGTAAATGAACCAAATACTCTAACATCTGATATTGTAAATTGGTAACCTGAACTTTCAGGACCATTTGAATTTAAATAATTAATTGTAGCTGGTGTAATAGTAAATGGACCTCCATTAGCAATACTTATATCACTTGTTCCTAATTGTAATATAGGCATTACAGAAGTACCTCTATTTAAACTAACTAACTTATACTTCATCATCTGAGTTTCATCTGGGAATGCTTCTAGTAAAGGCATATTTTCAATTGCCTCACCATAATAAGCCGATCCTGAAGGATGGTTTGGATTATAAAGCGTGTAATCTACTTCATCATCAGATAAAGCAAATTGTGTTATATTGAAAGATCCATCACCTTTTGCTAGTAATTCTCTTCCTTTTTTAGTTAAGATAGCGTCAACTGTTACTACCTGATTATTTAAATATCCCATTACTGTGTTGTTTTAGTTATAAATATATAATTTTTTTTCTTTTATTCCAAGTTACTATTGATTTTCAATCCAAATTTCACATTCCGTTCTAGTAGCAGCATAAAAAACAACTACCCCATCTTTATATACCTGAAATGTTGGTATAAGTTCTTCTGGAAGGTGAATATTACCATCTGTTGGTGTAGGTTGATTTTCTACTATACTATACATATTTCATTGATGTTGCGTTATATAAATCTAATATTTGTTGGTCTGTAAGTTCAGTTGTATAAATATAAGCTTCTTGTACTTTAACATATTGTTCACCACCATATTCTTGTGATATAATTCCTAAAGGTGATGTATTAGTAGCTATAGTTCCTGAGGCTGTTCCAGTACTAATTTTTACTCCATTTTTCCAAAGATCACCTCCATTTGTACTATCATATTGTAAACAAATAAATGCTGTTTCTCCTACATCCATATCAAAATTACCAGATATTGATGTCCAACTTCCATTTGCATTAGCATAAAATCTGTTTCTTTTTTGGGCACCATTTCCATTATAATCTCCAAAATCATATAATCTAACTACTGCTGTTGAAGTACCAGCGTATTTATAAAAAGATGTTTGTGAATAATTAGTATGGTGAGAAAAACAATGTAACCATAAACAATAAGTAAAATTAGTTAAACCATCAAAATCACCATCTAAATCACTGCTATTATATCCCCAAGTTTGAGTATTATCATATACTTGAGCTAAATCATTTCCCCAACCACTACTACCTATAGTAACACCATTTACTGCTCTATTAAATATTATTTTAGCTCCACTTGCAATGTTAGGAGCACCATAATATTGTTGAAGAATTTCAGCATCTGATAGTGATTTAGAATAAAATTGTATATTAGCAATCTTGCCATCATATTCTGTAGATCCCCAATTTCTACCTATTGCATCACAAGGTCCACCATTTGTTACATATGAATTAAATTCACTAGAATCAGCTACTCCGTTTACAAACATTTTCATAGTACCTGTTGAAGCTTGATCTCCAGCATAATTAACCCAAGTTAACATATACCATCTTCCTGTTGTTAAAGTAGTATTACCATCATGAAGCTGCCATGCACCATCATAATTTCTATAATGTATTTTACTGTTATCATAGCCAAAAGCATTTGTTACAGGCCCTCCACTTGTATTAGATACTAAATTGTGTTCCTGTACTGTATCAGCAGCTGCCCAAGCATTTACAGTCCAATTTCCATTTCCAAAAGTATAAGTACTAATTGCACAATAATCATCTGTACCATCAAAATCCATATACCCATTAGAACTAAAAGTAACTCCATTAGTTAATGTACCATTTCTAGTATTACCACTTATATCTTTCCAGGTAGTACCTGATCTTGGATATGATATTATTTGGTTAGCATCCAAACATAATTCTAAACTATCAACTACCATTTTATTAGTTGTATGTTGCATTACTATTTTATCATCTTGACTTTGAAAATAAGCAAAGCAAGCAGCAACGTCAGCCATACTTTCTCCAGTTAAATTTTCAGTAAATGCAACTAAAGCAGCATCATTAGCAGGACATACTATTGAAGGTCCTCCTGATGCTTTGTTCATATATACAGTATAACCACCAATTGGAGGATTTATACCAGCGTAAAAACCTGATGTTGAGGTAGGACCACTTGCTGGAGCACCAATATGCATACTATTTGCCCCTAAGGCATTATCTACTGCTGTTTCACTATATTGTACTGAGTTTGGCATATTTTATCTTTATTGGATTCCTCCACTACCTCCACCTCCAGAATTTCCTCCTCCAGAATTTCCACCTGAATTATTTCTATTTCTGATTATTCTACCTGGTAGTCTATCTGTTATTCCTGGTTCATTTGGTTTATCAAATGCATTTTTAGCTTTTAATTGATTAATTATATTTAAAGCATTAGCTTTTTGTATAGGTGAAAAATCATTTGGTATTAAGAATCCTTGTCCTGATTGTGTTTCTATTCCTAATGATCCTGATGGAGGAGTAATATTTTTAACCATTACTTTATCATCAGCTTCAATTTGTCTTCTTATAGTCATTTTTGTTACTTCACCTCCTGGTAGTCCTACTAATGTTTCTGTTGGATCAGGTGTTACTCTTACAAATGATGGGGCTGTAAACCCAATTTCACCTTTTTCATAATTATGGAATCCTTCTTGTGATCCTGACTCTGGTGTGCTTGTAGCACTTGCAGCTACATCAACCCCAAATGTAAAATTATTACTTGAAGGTTGTTGAACAATACATCCATTTATCATTTCAAATTGGAATGCCGTTGCTGTTGAAGTTGTACCCCACCCATAAGTATTATTTTTAATATTACCTATTTCAATTGAAAATGATGTACCTTCTGGTATATTTTCTCCTCCTGTAAATGACCATTCTTTTATATCACTATTTCCACCAGCAACAGTACCACATACTATTTGAGCTGTAACTGTTCCACCTACATTTTGTAATGATCCTGTTGTATTAGATAATAAATTCATTTTAGCTCCCGTACCTGTATTATCTGTATTTATTACACAAACAAATTTTCTATTTACTCCTTGATATACAGTAGGTATAGCGCTAATAGTTCCTTTAGTTCTAGTTTGTGTGAATGCTCCATTTTTAATTGCTTGAAAACCTAATGTATTTTGTATTCCTCCAGGTGTTTCAAATGCATCTGATGTTAATTCAAAACTAAAATTAGGAATTCCTGATATAAATGTTGCATCAACTGTCATAACATCACCAGCTTTATATCCATTTCCTATTGAAGTAAAAGTAAAATCATTAAATTCAGCGGGATTTGTACCTCCTGTATATACAGTTAATACTGCTCCTTTTCCATTACCATTTGTTGTCATTACAGGAAAAGCTATATTGGTATAAGTTCCTAAAGTAGGTGCACTTGGTCTAGTAATATTTGTAATACCACTACCATTTGATAATGTTGTAGTTTTTAAATAATTAAAATTATAAACTTCTGCAAATGATGAAGTATAATTAAAAGGTTGCAATTCTTCAACTGTAAAATCTTGAATTACATTGGTGGATTGAGATACATTAGCTGCTGTTATAGTATTTAGTGTACCTTCTACTCGTATAATATCTCCTCTTTCAATTAAAAATGGTGTATTAGTATTTGTATAACTATTACTATCTGAAGATTCAGGAGCCCAATTATAATAATTTTCAGTGTTTGCAGGGTCAGATCCTGAAGTTGTCCAAAGTAATGAAGATGGTCCTTCATTTAAATCTGATCCAATAGTATTAACATCAAATAATGATGATGATACTGTTGCATTAAACATGTTAAATAGAGCTAATTGAGGACCTCCTATTAAAAGTTGTTGTTCTAAAGTTGAAGTAGCACCTGCACCTAATGAACTTGTTACTAATGAAGATGATATAGCTGATGGATTAAAGTTTAATTGGAATGGTGAACTTGATCCTTCAAGATTTTCTAATAGAATTGATCCTGCTAATACTGCTGAAGCACCAATAAAAATACGACCTGTTGGTCCTTGATTATTAACATCATTTAAAACATCAGCAAATATTCCAATTTGATCACCAGGTCTATACCCACTTCCTCCATCAACAATTACAACTGAAGTAACCTCAGTACCATCACTAGTTACTGCTACAGTTGCTCCTGATCCTTCTGCAATTCTAATTCTTCTATTATAATTAGCTGATGCTGGGTTTGTTTCAAGATAATAATTAGTAGTTGGAACTACTATTGTTCCTACAGTTTGAGTACCACCTGTACCCCCAAGGAAACTTAAAATTGTTCCTGTTATTATTGATGAATTTCCTACTGCAGGTACATTACCTGTTGTTAAACTACCACTTAATATAAATCCATTTGAAACAATACTATTAGGGTTTGAAAGAATTTCAGTACTAGATATTACAAAAAATATCTCAATTTGTGGTCCACTTTTTTGATCAAATTGAACTCTTACAGTTTGACCTTGTACATAACCTGTTCCTGAATCAACAATATCTCCTGTAAAACTTCCACCATAACTGGCTATTACCTCTCCTGATGTATTAATAACAATTTTTACTGAACCTCCACTTCCAGGACCTCCCATTGATTGGAGTGGATATGTTTCATCAGTAGGAAAATTACCTGTTGTATTTTGACCTGTTGGAATTAAAGGAGCTACTGTTAATGATGTATATGTAGTACTACCAATTTGTCCCGATACAAATGCTAATTTTGCAGTAGTATCAAGTTGTCCTTCTGTAGCTGGGTCACCTATTCTATTACTTCCAGTAACCATTTGAATAGTTCCTTGATCTTGAGTTAAACTACTTGTAACTAGTTGACCTCCTCTTGTATAATTATATGCTAACGAAGCTGATACTCTACTTTTAGCATTTGAATTTATGGTTAAAAATTCTGTAGCACCTGATAAAATATCATAATTACCAATTTGCATAGTAGTATAATCTATAGCTGGTGTTTTAGGATTTAAATAACTAACTTGTAGTTTTCTTTTTGGTTCAAACACACTTGATACTATTTTTTTATTTTCGTTTGATCCATCTATTGTTATTGAGTTAGGAGTTACTTCTGCCCCAGCAATATTTTCCATTGGAACCTCAATTAATTGGTCAATATTAAATTGATAAGAATTATATAAGTTTAATTGTTCATATGAATTTTCAAAACGAGCCATATAAATAGGATGTTTATCAATTACAGCTTGATTCTTAAGTGGGCCATCACCTTGCCAACTTGCTGAACCTGCTCCTAGTGGTGTTTGTTGGAATGAAGATGTAACTGATCCATCTAAAAACTCAGTTGCTACTCTAGCAGAAATAGGATTTCTACCTTTATTTAATGGTTGAACTTTTAATGATACACCTGGTCCTACTGAACCTGAAGGTGTAAAGAAATTGTAATCTAAACTTTTTAATTTAGTTCCTCCATATCTAGAATTAACACTACTTGGCATAGTATAATTACTGTCAGGTACATCAGCTAATTCAGGGAATGTACCCGAAGGTGATGTTGGGAAGTATGATTGAGTTACTACTAAATCAAAATTATTTGGTACAGATTGAGTAGCTCCATATGAAAGTACATATCTATAACTACTACTTCTATTTATAGTTACATTATTACTTAGTGGATTATATTCTGAGTTATTAAATACTACACTTTGAGTATTTTGAATTAAATTTATAGGTGAAATTAAAATATTATTAAACCTTGGTTTCATATTTTGATAATCCCTTTGATTATCATATCCTTCATCTTGTTGAGTTAGGAAAATTGGTGCCTCTACATTTTCATATATTCCTCCTATTCCTGTTACTATAAGATTACTTAATGTACCTACTGCACTATTATCGTTTACATAAAAAGATAAACCATAACGACCTCTTTCAGAAGTATCTGCACTTAAAGGAGGTAAAAATTTAAATGTAAAATCTATATTTGCGGGATCAGTATTAACTGGTCTTACTGTTCCTAATGTACTTACTCCATTTGCTGCTGTAGAAGCTGGAGAATTAATTGAAACTTGACCTCCACTATTTCCTCCAATAATTGTAACTGCATCATTTTTCTGATATGCTCCATTACCACCATTTTGAACATTAACTTTAGTTATTCCTGTAATACTACCACCAGCACTAACTTCTGTAATTTCTACAACTACTCCACCTTTACCAACATTAACTGTTCCATCATTATTTCCTCCAACAATTGTTAAAACATCAGAACGTAAATATCCACTTCCTGGATTAACTAATGTTACAGAATTAATATTTCCTCCTGCTTGGGTAATAGTTACTGTTTGACCTGCTCCATTACCTCCTGTTGTTTCATATGTCCCATCAACATATCCTGTTCCTGCTGCAACTATAACTGGATTAGTAGCAACTGTTTGATAACCACCACCTACTGTATAACCTGTTCCTGCATTTAATAATACTCCTAGGGAAGAAACAACTCCAGGATATGGATTATATTCTATACCATTATAACCATAATTTTCATAAAATATTCCTATAGATGATCCAAAACCTGCTGATAATGCAACAGTACATTGTACTCTATATGTTTGATATGGAATTAATTCTTCTTTAGTAATACCGAAAAATAGAGGAAATGGATAAGTATTATTAACTCCTGCTGTAGCATCAAATGCAAAATTACCTTGTACTGTATTACTTGATATAGCAAGACCATTTTTTAAAGCTGCAGCTGGGTCATTATTTGTGTCTAATGTAATATTAGTTTCTGCTATAGGTATTGAATTTCCTTTTACTTTTCTATAAGGGTTATATTGTTCTCTTGTTTCAACATTTATTTCACTACCACTATATTCTCCATCATAAAATTGTTCTTGTGTACTATCCCATATTGTATCTATACCTAAAGGAGTTACATTATATTCAAAATAACCTTGTTGTGATACTGGAACAGTATCATTATTTGGTATTACATTTGGTACAGTAAATGTTACTTTACTATTATTAGCTATAGATTGAACTTGATTAAATGTTACTTGATCGATTGTTGGATCAAATGCTGTAACTGTACAAGTTTTTGGTGAAGCTGTTGTAATAGCAACTTTTGCATTATTATCTCCTCCTACTATAGTTACTATATCACCTGATGTATAATTAGTTCCTGGGTTACCTCCTACTAAAGATGCTGATGTAACAACACCGCTTGAATTTGTAGTAACATCTAATGTTAAATTGCCCCCACCAGCTCCACTTGTAGCTAATACTTGTGTAACAGATGGATCATAACCTGTTCCACCATTTGTTACTGCTCCTAATGCAGTTACTACACCAGCTTTAATATCTGGTCCTGTTACTGTAGCACCTACTACTGGTAATTGATCTACTGGGTCTATGTTATCTATTCGTAATGTATTAACATTAGAAGTTGTTTGAGCTGCAAATGCTCTTGTAATTGTAATATTTTCTCCTAATATTAATTGAAAATTATCAATTGTTACATCTTCATCTGAAGTAGCAATAAAGTATATATCTTCTCCTGGATGCATATCAAATAAAGAATCATTTAATATACTACCTGGTGGGTCTGCTTGTGTATAAGTTGTAGTATTAGTCATAACATTACCTCTTTTACTTGAGGAAACTGTTAGAGTAATATCTGTAGGGTTTGTAAATGTTGAAAAATTATAATCAACATAAACTGGTGTTTGTACTGATTTTAAAGCATTTAAAAATACATTTTCGAATGTACTAGCACCACCAATAAAACTAGGATTTGTTACTGTTACACTACTAACAGTAGCTACTTGAGCACTGTTTGGATTAGGTTTTGGATTTACTATACTTGTAAAATTAACAGTATCACCTATTGAAGCTCGAGGTGTAGATCCAATAGAAGTAGCTCCATCAGTTAAACCTGTTCCACTTGCAAAAGTAAGATTAACTGTTAAACCTGTTAAATCTGTAGATACTCCATTTTGAGTAGTTGCACCTCCATTATTACCTCCTTGAAAAGTGATATATGCTTGAGGATTACCAAAAGTATTTATTATTTTCGAACCATAAGTAATTGATGTATTACCATCTGTACCACCATATAATTGTCTTAATAATACATCTGCAGTTCCTGCTAGCCTTTCAGCATAAATTGTTGGTGTAGTAGCTCCACTACCTTGACCACTTGTTGAATTTACTGCGGCTGCAAATGCTGCTGCTTTTGCACCATTTGTACCTGTTCCATCCCATTGAATAAAATCTCCATCAACAACACCTGTTGTTCCTGATGATGCACAATATTTTTTAGTAATAGCACTTCCATCAGTTGGATTAATAGATATTATTTGAATAGAATGGGCATCATCAGATGCTCCATTAGGTTGTGTTTCAACATTATTACCAAATGTTATTGTTGCTTCTGCTTGAGGTTGTATAGGACCAGCATTAACATAAACTATATCCTTTGCAGCTTCTTCTAAAGGTAAAGATTCTAATAAATTTAGTGATGTATTATAAACTGTTAATACATTATAAGTAGCAAGACCATTACCACCTACTATAGTTAGAACATCACCAGGTTTATAATTTTGACCTGGGTTGATAACTGTTGTATTAAGGGGGGATCCTAAATATAAAGAATCTACTCTAATAGTGGCACCTGTTCCACTACCACCAGATGTAGGATATGTTGTTCCTACTAAATAACTACCTCCTGTACCTGATTTAACACCTGTTAAAATTTTTCCATTACCAATTGATAAATCATCACTTTCTAGTATATATAATCCTCCACCTTCTTCTAATATATTATATTGATTAACACTTCCACCTGGTCCTGCTTCAAAATTATATACATCTGAAGCTGAATAGTATGTTGTTTGTAATAGTGGATCCCATAATTGATTAGTTTCAATATTACCTGTTAATTCTAAATTTTTAGCTGTTAAAGGTTGATTAAAAGGTGCGTAGGATTGTGTAGTAACTATATCAACTTGTGGCTCTCGGTATCTGCTACGTTCAAGCATGTTTTGTTTAATTACAATACCCGTAGACACACTAGTACGTGCAGGTACATAGTTCTTAATCGCTTTAAATAATGAATCATCAAAATATTTAATTAATCTTAAATAATCAATTTGACTACGATTTGTATATTTTTTAAAGTAATCTTGTGCAATAGCATCTAATTGAGGATAACTATAATCTGATGATGATCTAAATCTAGGATCAGCAATTACTTCTTGTATAGCACCATAACCTAAAGTTTGGATTATATCATCATTTATTTCTTCTGTAGGTGAAAATGCTATTTCTAATGAATTAATATTATCTGTATAACTTTGACTTACAGGT
>Ga0181389_1001075_pt1 | contig 10905 bp, 7 predicted proteins | sample 12SPOviralmetaG_FD_130121 | JGI IMG/M metagenome (GOLD analysis project Ga0181389, IMG submission 130121) | Marine viral communities from the oligotrophic San Pedro Time Series (SPOT) site, San Pedro Channel, CA, USA - 12 SPOT_SRF_2010-06-29 | ecosystem: Environmental > Aquatic > Marine > Strait...
CACATGTAGGATGCCGCCGTTTGTACAAGACGCTATGGGAGATGTGTTTCAAGACAGTAATGCATTAATAGATGTTGCACTTAAAATGCAACAGCAAACAGGCATACCCATAAGTGCAACGTTTAATAATACACAAGTTCCTCCTACACAAAAAAATCTAGACTTGTTTATACAAAATTTCCAACAGTTATATAATGCTGGTGTAAGAAGTGCAACTATTCCACATACGCACTGGATTGCTACAGGCCAAATACAAAAAGCATTTCCTGAATTATTAATTAAAAATACAATTTTACGTCAAGTGGAAACTGCTAAAGATGTTGCAAACTTAGGTCGAGAAGGATTTCATTATGTAAACATACACAGAGACCTTATGCGAGATCAAGAAGGTCTTAAACGTATAAGAAAAGCTGCTGACAAATATAATTTAAAAATTGCATTACTTGCAAACGAAGGGTGTCATGGCGGATGTAGTATGATGAAAGAACATTTCGAATTCAATAACACACGCAGTAATAATCCACAGTATTTTATGGATCCTATTAGTAGAGTAAGTTGTAGCAAATGGAATGTTCAGGATTTAAGTAGTCCTCTTAAACAAGCAAATTTTCCTCCCTGGCGAGAAGACTGGGTAGAACTACTGGAATATGTTGATGTATTTAAAATGCATGGCAGAGAAAGCACTGCACGTTTTTACGAAACATTACGTATTGTAGAAAAGTATGCAAACGAAGAACCTATTTTATTTGATACATTTGATCATTATATCAAAGACAACACACTGGAAAACAGACCTATAGATGCTTGGCGTAAAATTATCAAGACATGTAAGTTTGATTGTTGGGATTGTAATTTTTGTGATAAAGTTTACGAAAGTCGTAGTGACAACAAAGCAGATAAATTAGTTAGCAATGTAGCTGATGTATTAGTTGATCACGTTAATAGCGATTACAATAATCAAATACAAGGCCTTACTAGTCCAAGGATTAAAAAACTACTTAACAGTTTAGCTGGACTAAGCACAAATTACTTGGAAATAGGAAGTGCAATGGGCAGTAGTGCAGTTAGTGTTTTAGATGCTGGTGTACCCACAACTTGTGTAGATAATTGGGAACAAGATATACAGCCTGAAACTGGTGCATTTGATTTACCTGATAATGATCAATCTATATTTTTAGATAATACTAAACAATACAATAATATTACTGTATATAACAAAGACTATTTGGAAGTAAACATAGACGAAAAGTTTGATTTATTCTTTTACGATGGTCCACATGATGAACCAAGTGTAGTGTCAGCAGTAAAACATTACACAAAAAACTTTGCAGACAAAGCAATACTTGTATTTGATGACGCTAATTGGGAAGGCGTAGTGAGTGGAGCATTATTAGGATTGACAAACACAGGGTTTCATGTTAAGTTTAGTAGAATGATGTTGAACTCTGTGGAAGATCCTGATGCCTGGTGGAACGGAGTTTATATACTGGTAGTAGAAAATGAAAATACTGAAACTGTTACAAGCTGATGTTTTTATAAAAAACAATATAGGCACCTCTGAACAACGACAAGAAATGATCAACATTGCACAAAATGTAAAAACTGCAATGTATGAGCAAGGAATGGACTTTAGCAATGATGGTTGTTGGAGACACGAATTTGATTATGAAAACATAGACTGGTTAATGGAACATATCAGAGATAGTGTAAACGATGCAATTAATTATTACATAGAACAAGACCCTAGTTATAAAAATAAAGTAGACAATTATCAAAATCCCGAAGTAAATTATTGGACAAACATAAATGAAATTAATAGTCGTAATGTAATGCATGATCACAGACTGCATCATTATGTGGCTGTTTACTATTTGCAAGGAAAAGACACAGGCGAAATTACCTGGCATAATCCTATGAATGTTTTAGAGAGCTGTCATCCTCATGCTCCTTTTATGAGTAAGTTTAGCTATGAACCAGAAGATGGAGATTTGTTAGTTTGGCCTGCTTGGATGCCACACGAAACAGCGGTTAACATAAGTTCACAACAACGTATAAATATTGCGTTCAACATAAGATTTCAAACAACAAAGCATATTAAATGATAGAATTTTTTAGTACTTACAGTGGAGTATTAGATACTTGGCCTATAGAGCCTATGAGTAAAGCAGTACCCACATGGGTTAGAACTGCACGTGACGATTATGTACAAAACAAAGACATGCGTAAAAGTCATATTTTTAGATGTAGCGGAATAGGCGATTTATATAAAACCGGATATGTTGTAAGAGCTTGGCACGACTTTAGTGTACAGGCAACAGAACACAAAATGAGTGTTAAAACTCCTAGCGATCATTTAGATAGTATTGCAGTTGACATACAACATGCAGAAGGCATTGCAAAGTTTTTGCCACGTAAACCAGGTGCTAGTAGAAATATTATAAAATGCAATACACCCTGGCATGTAATTGCACCATGTAAATTTTTAATGTTGCCTGTTGCATATGCTGATAACACAGACTTTGAAAGTTGTATAGGAATATTAGACCCTAGCACAAGTACAGAAATAAATGTGCAATTATATTGGAATAAATTAGATGAAATTGGTACAGTAAAAGCAGGAACTCCTCTTTGTCATCTTGTTCCGCTGTCAGATAAGGATTATAATTATGTAGTTAGAGAAGCTACAGATAAAGATAAACAATGGTTAGAAAAAAGGCACTATATACTAAACATGAGTTTTGTGTACAACATACAAAAGATGAAAAACTTGTTTAGTAGATTTTGGAAAAAATAATGGAATACATAGATTTAATTTTAAAAGGACAAGTATACTTGTTCTTGATTATTTTTGTAATGATGATTGCAGGAATGGTAAAGGAACATAAATTGTTTGATGATGTGTTTTGTTTCTTCCAACAAAACTTAAAAAGTAAAAAAGCAGTTGTTGCTATTGTAAGTGCAATTACTGGATTACTACCTATCAAAGGCAGAGTTACAGTTAGTGCAGGACTACTAGAAACACTTGCACCTGACAAAGGTTGTTGTGGTAGAGAAAAGTTTGGTCCTATTGACTATGTTAGTACACACCATTATTATTTTTGGAGCCCACTGGAAAAAACTATTATTCTACCCATGGCCGCTTTTGGCTTGACATACGCACAATTAATGGGTATGTTGTGGCCTTTGTTAGCAGTGTCAGTTGCATTTATACTTGCATATTTAATTTGGGGTGTAAAAGAATCAGATGTTGAACTAAACAACGCAGGCAAGGAAATTAAAGTAAGTAGAATTACACGTTATGTATTACCTTATATTGCAGGTGTTGCCGCAATAATATATGGTATAGATTTTTTATGGGCCTTTGGTAGCCTTACAGTTTATTACATGTTTGTAACACGTACATTTGATATTCCTAAATTGTTGCGTTTTGTAGATTGGAAACTGATTGGTTGGGTTGCATTAATTATTATAGCGGCAAACTTTGCAAGAACAAACACAAACGAAATTAAAGAGTTTTTAGGTAACACAGGGCTAGATATACAAACAGTATCTGGATTTACACTACTGAGTTTGTTTAGTTTTGCAGGTGCGTTTGCACTAGGATCAAGCAGTAGATTTGGTGCTATCACTGTTATACTTGCAAGCATTTACGGAATAGAATATTTACCTTGGTTTTTTGCTGTTGACTTTGTGGGTTATCTTATTAGTCCAATGCACAAATGCGTTACAATTGGCATGCTGTATTTTGGTACAAAACTTAGATATTATATTACAATACTAGGCATGTGGGGAGGTTTAGTAATTGGTGCTGGAGGACTTACACTCCTGCTATAGAGCATAAATAAGTGTAATAACGATAGGATTATTACACAATGGCAGTAAACTTTCCAAATACCCCTACCAATGGCGACATTCATAATGAAAAAGGCCGTCGCTGGTTTTATGACAGCACCAGCGGTGCGTGGAAAAGTATTATCAATAGTACTACTATTGATACTGATACCTTAATAGAAGGTACTAATAAATTTTACACAGATGCCCGTGTAAACACCTATCTCACAACAAACAGTTATGCAACTGAATCGTATGTAGACAGCGCAGTACAAGGCGTTGACAACACAGATGAAATTACTGAGGGTACAAACAACCTTTATTATACTGATGCCCGTGTACAAACTAAATTGGGCAGTGTAAGTGGTGATATTATACCAGATACAGACGTTGCATATGATTTAGGTAGTTCTAGTAACAAATTTCGTGACTTATATTTAAGTGGCAGTAGTATACAACTAGGCACTAGAGAAATTACACAGGATAACATTCCTGACGTTAATTTAAGTATTGCACCAGAAACACTTGAAATACAAGTTGATGCTCCTGCGGCTGGGCAAGATACAGCGTGGTTGTGGACATGGGAACAAAGTACACTTCCTTATGCACGTAGAACTATTACAAATTCTCCAGAAGTAAATGTTCCATTATACAAGCAGGGTACATACACAGTTAATAACTTTGCAGCTTATACAACTCATGGCAGTATGACTCAGACACATAGTTTGTATTTGAAATGGGTAGATGGTTCAGGTACTGACAACTTAGTAAGTTGGGCAACCAGTACTGGCCCAATTAGTGATACACATCCAAGTATAAATGGCGGAACAGCAACAAACGTACAACGTATTAGTGTTAGTGTACCATCAACCATAACGCCACCAACTTTAACAAATCCAAGTGTTGCTTATACAGTATCTAACAACGCAAATGGCGCATATACTTTTAGCGGACCTGCAAGTGGAGACAATCCTAACTTAGGACCTGTATACAGAGGCGGTACATATACATTTAACGTTAGTGCAAGTGGACATCCTTTTTACCTAACAACAGACAACGGAACTAATTTTAGTGCTGGTACATACTTTGGAGAGTACACAACTGGTGTTACAGGTTCAAGATCAGATAGTGGTACTGTAACTTTTGTAGTACCAGCTGGTGCACCAGATACATTATATTATCAGTGTGGCAACCATAGCAGTATGCGTGGAGCCATTACTATTAAAGACTTGGCAGTGGAAACAAACATAAATGGAAACTATGTTGTATACTTCCAACATACACAAGAAGGTCATAAGACTCCAGTAGAACTTAGACCAATTCCTAGTTTAGTTAATCAAATGTGTCTTGTATATGATGCAAGTACAAATAAGTTTGTTCCACAGGACTTAGCAACTTATGTAGAAAATACTCCTTCATTCGAAAACAAGATACGTGAAGTAGCAGGTACAGCAGAATTAATAGTTGAGGACGGCAGTGCAGTTGTTGCAAAAGTTAATGTTTATGACGACAGCACTTACTTGCCGCTCACAGGCAACAACGCAGGTGACCAGGCATTTGCTACAGACAATAATATACTTTACATTTGGGACGGCAGTGCTTGGCAACAAGCAGGCGCAAGCAACAGTGACGATTTAACAGAAGGCACTACAAATTTATTTTTAACAAATGAGCGTGTAGATGACCGTGTAGCCAGTTTAGTAATAGGTGGCAACAACATTACAGCAACATATGATGATGGCGCCGGAACATTAACACTAGATGGACAACCAGGATATACTGATGCAGATGTAGACAATTTAATTGTAGGTGGAAATAATATTACAGCAACTTATGATGCAGTAGGAGGAACACTTACATTAGACGGACAACCAGGCTATACAAACAGTGATGTAGGTACATATCTATCAAATAACGGATATGATACTGCTACAAATATTATTGCAACTATTACAGATAGTGCGCCAACTACACTGGATACCTTAAACGAGTTAGCCGCGGCATTGGGAGATGATCCTAATTTTGCAACAACAACTGCAACCAATATTGCAACAAAGGTAAGTAAAACTGGCGATACTATGACTGGAGATTTAGTAACTACCAGAGTACGTACATCACAACCGTTTTTTGTTAACAGTCAAACAGTAACAGAAAACTATACAATTGCAGTTGGAGATAGTGCAATGGCAGCAGGTCCAGTAACAATTGACAGTGGAGCAACTGTAACCATAAGTAGTGGAAGTAGGTGGGTAATAGTATAATGGCAGATTTAAGAATCAAAGGCGATGTAAGCGGATATGTAGATCTAGTAGCACCAGATGCAGCTGGTAGTACTACTATTGATTTAAGCAAAGTTATAACCAGCACTGGTTCCGCAACAACACTAGATGCAAACAATGTTGTAACCAGCAACACAGCAACAACTTTTACAGAAGATGTTATTTTTGCAGGTGGAGATAATTGTGTCGATCTTAGAATTGGCACTGATAAGAGAATAGCCTTTTCTGGTAACATAGGCGAAATAGGCAATGTACCAGGATTTCAAGCAATGAATACAGCTGGTAGTGCCAATGTTGCATTAGGCATGCGAGGTACAGATATACGCTTTGCAACTGGCAGTGCTGAACGTATGCGAATTGAAGATACAGGAATAGATGTAAGTGGATCCATAACAGCAGATACTCAAGTAAAAGTATTAGGGTCAAACGCTTCTAATGTTGCTTTTAGTGTAGGTGATACTGGTACAGGTTGGTACAATGCTGGTTCAAATGCAATCGCTCTAAGTAATAATGGAACACCTTCAATTCATGTAAAAAATGGCGGTAATGTTGGCATTGGTACAAATGATCCTGGACAAAAACTTACTGTAGCAGGTACTGTAGAATCTACAAGTGCCCAAGGCAGTACTGCTTTTTATGCTACAACCGCAGGTTCTTATAATCAGCAAAATGGTACAGGTGGCACTGCATGGGCTTATGGCTCAACAGGCGGAAATAGTGCACCTAATACTGCGGCTAGCACAACGTTTGGACTTCATCATTGGAACGGAAGCGCATGGAGCAATCCTCTTAATGTTGCAACAGATGGTAATATTGGCATTGGTGTACCTTATGGTTACGGTAAGTTGAGTATTGGCGGCGGGACAGGCGGCGGAAATATACCTGCTAATACAAGTATATTATTCGGATCAGATGACAACAGAAATATTCAATTCCTAGGACAAAGTGCAAACGGTAACGAAGGTACAATAGGTGCTTGGAATGGTGTCTATAATTTCCAATCAAGTAAAATTGTTTTTAATAAACCTGCTGGAAATGTAGGCGAAATGCTGTTTTACACCAATCAAGGTGCAGGACCAGTACTCCGAGTAGCTATGACCCATCACGGAAGAGTTGTTTTTAGTCCATCAGGCGTTGCAGATGGTCAAGGTGTTACTACATACGCTAATGGCGCAAATGGTCATTATGTTTCTTGTACAGGTACATCTAACTATTGGATAACAAACCACGGTGTTGCTTCGGCCAACGGAACTTTAAGTACATTTTACAATAATGGAACTTATTGTGGTGGTATTAGTATCTCTAGCACTAATGTAACCAGCTATGTTTCAGCTTCAGATTACAGATTGAAAGAAAATGTTGTTCCCATGACAGGGGCAACAGAAAGACTTAAACAGTTAAACCCAGTTACTTTTGATTGGATAAACTCAGGAGAGAGTTCTGAAGGATTTATAGCTCACGAAGTAGGTGCAATAGTTCCTATATCTACTACAGGTACTAAAGACGAAGTATATGACGAAGAAGGTGCGGCAGATAATCCAAAGATAAATGAAGGTGATCCCAAGTATCAAAGTGTGGATCCTGCTAAACTAGTACCACTGTTAGTAAAAACTATACAAGAATTAGAAGCAAGAATAACTGCATTAGAATCGGGAAATTAGAATTATGAGTAGGTTATTAGTAGAAAACATTAGACACGAAGATGCAAGCACTGATGCATTAGTTTTAGATAGTGCAGGTAATATTAGTGTACCAGGTACATTAAGTACTGGAAGTCGTGTAGGTATAAATCAAACTCCTGTATCTAATAACTTTGCTTTGCAAGTTACAGGTGTAGTTAATAATGGAACTGATGGCAGAGCAGTTTTAATTAAAGGCGGTAATGCTTCTACAACAATAGGTGGAGCAGGTCCAAACCTTGCTATTCAGAATACTGATAGCACAGCAAACAATGTAACCAAACTTAGTTTTGAAACCGCAAGTGCAGGAGAAGCAGTTTCAATAAATTCTATTAACACAAATCATAGTTCATTTTATGGTGACTTGGCAATCAATACTAGAGGAGCCGGGGGCTATAGTGAAAAAATGCGTGTGATGGCTGACGGTAACGTTGGTATTGGCACAACGGCTCCTTTTGCAAAGTCACATATTAAAGATACTGGTTGGTCAAGTGGATCTCCATATGGTACAGTAGCACTCATTGAAGGCAACAATGTAAATGATAATAACTGGGGGCACCTAGTTATTACTGATACAACAACTGCAAATGGAAATGGTGGTTCTATTAGATTTGCAACAGGCGCATCTAGTGCATTAAATCCTTTTTCTGGAATTCAAGGAGCGGCAGAAGGTGCATCATGGGGCGGTATAGGTTTTGAAACTAGGCCCCAAGGTGGAACTGCAACTAGAAGATTAACAATTGATTCTATAGGTACAGTTGGCATTGGTACGTCCGATCTAGATAATTGGAGCGCCGTATTTGATGGAAGAGTAAGATTAGGAGCTACCGGATTTGTTGGAACAACATCTGCTTCTACTCAGTTAGGTAATAACTGGCTTTATAACGGTAGTGCATACCTACGTTTAACTAATGATTATGCACTTAGATACTATCAAAACGGTGGGGATCATGTGTGGGAAACAGCAGTGTCAGATGCCGCTGATTCAACAATAACATGGTCAACAAAAATGCTACTGCAAGAGACAGGATACCTTGATTTAACATCTGATAGTCAAATAAGACTTACTTTGGGAAGTGAAGGAACACCAGGAACAAATACAGCAAACTGGATAAGAGGTACTTCTGGTAATTTAGGACTTAATGCTGCTAGTGGAAATATACATTTTGAGATTGGTGGAAGTGAAATAGCTTCACTTGCTAATAGTAATTTCCAAGTATCAGCTGGTGCACCTACAATTACATTAAATGCAAATAGTCAAGCATCAGGTAAGAAAAAAGTTAGATTAGCTGCATCTCAAGCCACTGCAGGCGATTTTCATATTCAATCAATGGCAGATGACGGTACAACAATAAATAGTACTCCATTTTATATTAACACAAGTGGTATATCAATTCCTAGTGCTTTACAGCCAAGTAAATATGAGCCTGTTATAAAATGGCAAAATGTAACAGGTGGATTTACTGGGGGCTGTAGTGCAAATACATTTTATAATATTACAAATTTTAATGTTAACAACTATGGTACTCCTAGGGGTGATGGCGGTCAAGGATTTATATATCTGATTTACTGGACCAGTGGTAATGTTAATCGAGGTTATCATCACACTGTAACTGGACACATGCCACAGTTAAGTGCTAATGCTCACATTGGTTACCAAGGTGGTTCTTATGCAACAAGCGCACAGGGCGCAAATCAACAAAATGCATTACCTATACAAGTATCGCATCACACTGGATGCTCAGCAGGTCACCATATCCAAGTTAGGGTTTGGGGAGATGGGACTGATTATGGACAATTACAATTACAAATAAGAGCCGAGGCAGTGCCTAATGGTGCAGGTGCTTACATTAGTGTTTGGAAGGTATAAAAATGATTAATAAAATAGATATACATACTGATCGTGTTAATTACATTGTACATCTAAGTGAAGAAGATGAACTTTTTTGGATTGTGCCACAGACTGATGATGGTACAGATAAGTGGACACGTATACAAGAATGGCTAGATGATGGAAATGAAGTAACTGACGATATTGAATATAGAGATTTGTATGCAGGACATCGTAGAATGCAATTTCCTGAAATTGGCGAACAACTAGATAAACTGTTTCATGATATTGAAAACGGAACCCTAGATCAAAATGGTGAATTTTTTACAGCATTAAAAGCAGTAAAAGATGCAAATCCAAAGCCGGGAGATAATTAATGGCCTTAGTATTAGATGGTGATAACGGAATTGTTGGAGTATTGGTAACCAATGCTGATGGTGATGTTACCATTGACACAAACACATTTTTTGTAGACGCTGACAACAACAGGGTTGGCATAGGAACAACATCACCTGGAGAAACACTAGAAGTAAACGGTAATATGTTTATAAATGTTGCATCAGGCAATCCTAACTTAACCATTAAAACAGCAGGTGCAGGCAACAATCCTTTTGCAAGACTACAAGCAGATAGTACATATTGGGATATATTGGGTGTTTTTTCGTCAGCTAACGATCCATTACATTTTCAGTATGGTGGTTCAGATAAAATGGTCATAACAAACAGCGGCAACGTTGGTATTGGGGAAACTAACCCAGCTGAAAAATTAGAAGTTTCGGGAAATATTAAACTTGATACTGGTGCTACTCAATATATAGATTTTAAATCTGGTACTTCAGGTGCTATAAATTATAGAATTTATAATGGTATCGGTTGGAATTCAGATGCTATGTTAATTTATGATCATACAAATGATGCTACTATTCTTACTATTGAACCTGGCAAATTAGGAATTAATAGAGGATCTAGCAGTCTTACTCAAGCCTTTGAAGTAGGTGGAGGTGCTTGGATTTCAGGCAATGTTGGTATTATACAAGACCTCAATATTGGTAATAATGACTCAAGCAACCCTCTTAGTAAACTTAGGTTTGGAGCAACTCAATACGGTGCGGCTGATATTAGACCTTCAGATGAAGGCGCTCACAAGGTAGGATTAGATTTTTATACAGATGCAACTGGTGATGTTACAATAAACCCAACTTTTGCTATGCGCATTGATGGGTCAGGCAATGTTGGTATTAACACAACTGGACCTTTAGCTCAACTGGAAATAGAGCCAGTAGCA
>Ga0181389_1001080_pt1 | contig 10850 bp, 7 predicted proteins | sample 12SPOviralmetaG_FD_130121 | JGI IMG/M metagenome (GOLD analysis project Ga0181389, IMG submission 130121) | Marine viral communities from the oligotrophic San Pedro Time Series (SPOT) site, San Pedro Channel, CA, USA - 12 SPOT_SRF_2010-06-29 | ecosystem: Environmental > Aquatic > Marine > Strait...
ATCAAGTTGATGAAATTTATAGAAATATGGATTCAAGATTTGATAAGTTTGAAAATAGAATAAATAAATAATAATAACCGTTTTAAGAACTTCCCTTCTTAATATTTATAATTGATAAAAACGTTTTAACCAAATAAAGATTATGGCTGAATTTAAATTCCCAACAGAAGAAATAGAATTACCATCTAAAGGATTAATATATCCTAAAGACAACCCCCTATCTAGTGGTAAGGTAGAAATTAAATATATGACCGCTAAGGAAGAAGATATTCTTTCAAATCAAGCTTATATTGAGAAAGGTATAGTGCTAGATAAACTTTTAGAATCTGTAGTTATTTCTAAAATAAATTTAAAAGATTTAATTGTAGGTGATAAAAATGCAATTTTAATTGCTACCCGTATTTTAGGATATGGATCTGATTATAAAACAACCGTTAATGGGAATACAGAAGTAATTGATCTTTCAGAATTAGAAAATAAAGAATTTGATAGTTCTACTATGATTGAAGGTAAAAATGAATTTGCTTTTACTCTACCCCATAGTGATACAAAGATTACATATAAATTATTAACGGGTCATGATGAAGCTAAAATTGAAAAAGAATTAAAGGGGCTTAAAAAATTAAATAAAAATTCCTCACCTGATGCTTCCACTAGATTAAAGTATGTAATAACCTCAGTTAATGGTGAAACTGAAGTTAAGGATATTAGAGAATTTGTAGACACCTATTTTTTAGCACGTGATGCTAGAGCATTTAGAAAACATATAATTGAAACATCACCTGATGTAAATCTTAATGTTATTCTAGATGGAGGAGAGGAGGTAACAGTCCCTATTGGACTAAACTTTTTTTGGCCTGACTTTGGAGACAGCTCCTCAAGTTAGATTAAATATATTTAAACAAATTCATGAAATAATATTTCATGGTAAAGGTGGGTACGATTATATTACCATTTACAATATGCCTATATGGTTGCGTAAATTTACTTTTAAAGAAATAAATGATTTCTATACTGCAAAAGCCGCAGCCGAAAAAAATGAAATGTCTGCTGGTAAAACTTCATTAGTAAATTCAGAAGGCAAAGTAAATGCCCCCCAATTTAAACAAGCTTCTAAAGCATATGAAGGAAAGAGTAGCTACAAATAGTTACTCTTTTTCATATTTATAATAAAATCTAATTGTAATGTCAAGTCTTAAGGAAATCGAAGAAGCAAAATTAGCAGCTAAAGCCCTCAATGAAGAATTAGGGTATTTAGAAGATGCATTTATTTCTATAGGCCAAAAAATAAAAAATAACGTTACAGATCAATTAGAAGGTGCAGATAAACAAACCCAAGAATTAGGTAATAAATTTTCTACAAACCTAAATAATGCTATAAAACAAAATGCTAATTCTTTAAAAGAGATAACAAGACTTCAAGACCAAATAAGTAAAGGTGTTAATGTCGAAGCAAAAATACAAAAAGAATTAGAAAGAGTTGCTACTCGAAAAAACACAATTGCTCGTCAACGAAATATCCTATTAGCAAATGGTATAAAATTTGATGAAGACATAACAAAACAACTTAGTGCCCAATTTTCTTTACAAGAAGATACCTTATCATCTCTTTCTAGAAATAATATTGAAAGACAAAAATCTAAATCTTTAGTACAATTATTAACAGAAGGAGGTTCTAATCTATTAGATAAACTTGATAAAACAGGTACAGCATCAAAACTACTGAAATTAAATCTAAAAGATACAGTAACTCCAATGAGATTAATGGAACTTGCTATAGGTTTTATAGTTGATGCCTTTTTATCTTTAGATGCAACAACAGAAAAAGTTGCCCAAAATTTAGGAATAAGCTTCCATGAGGCTGCTGGGATGAATCAACAGTTCTCTCAAATTGCACAAGATTCAAATAATATATTTGTTACAACTGAAGGTATTGCAAACTCTCAAATACAACTATCAGCTGCTCTTGGGACTAATGCCATGTTTACTGCTGAAATGTTGCAAACCCAAACGGAGTTAACTCACCAACTAGGGTTAAGTGCTGAAACTGGAGGTGAAATCGCAAAACTTGGTTTATTAACTGGTAAAACATCAAAAGAAATAGCCGCTAATGTAATGGGTCAATCTGTAGCTATGAATGCTGCTAATAAAACAGCAATTACAGAAAAAGCTATTTTACAAGAAGTAGCAAAATTATCTAGTAGTATACAATTAAGTCTAGGTAATAATCCTGTTGAATTAGCAAAAGCAGTACAAACTGCTAAGCAATTTGGTATGGAATTATCAAAGGTAGACGGTATAGCGGGTGGTTTACTTAATTTTGAACAGTCTATAGGGGCTGAGTTAGAAGCTGAATTATTATTAGGTAAAAATATTAATTTAGAAAAAGCAAGACAAGCAGCTTTAAATAATGATCTAGCAACCGTAGCAGAGGAAATTGCAAAACAAGCAGGATCCGCAGCTGAATTTACAGCTATGAACAGACTTCAACAAGAAGCATTAGCTAAAGCTGTAGGAATGAGTAAAGAAGATTTAGCAAAATCTCTACAATCCAGAGAAATATTAGCTAAATTAGGAGGTAAAGATGCAGATATGCAGGCTGCTTATAATAGACTAAAAGCAGAAGGTTTATCACAAGAAGAAATAGCAAATAAATTAGGAGATGAAAGACTAGCACAATCCCTCCACTCAGAAGGAATACAATCCCAATTTACAGCTTCTGTAGCAAAAATGAAAGAATTATTTGTACAAGTTGCAGCCGTCTTAATTCCTATAGTGGAACCTATAATGGCAGCAGTTGGGTTTATGGCCAATTTAATTTCTCAATCTATGACTTTATTAAAAGTATTAGGGAGCATATATGCTATTTATAATTCCATGACTGTTTTAAGAAAAATAAATACAGGTTTATCAAAAGCAAATTTATTTATACAAGAAGCAACCCTATCAGTAGCGGTTGCTGCAGAAGCAGCTGAAATACGTAAGAATCTAGCAAAAGAATTGGGTATGGGGATAGGTGCTACAACCTTACTTACTCTAGGTCTAGAAACAGCAGCTTTAGAATATCAGACACAAAGAACTGCAAAAAAAAACATAGCAACATCTTTGGGGTTAGCTCTAGCAACCCAAGTATTAGGTGTTAAAACCATGCAAACCATTCAAGATGAAATCCAATTAGTAAGAGAGGGAAAGAAAAATGTTTTGTCTGCTGTAGGAGTAGTTTTAGCACAAACAAAATTAGGAGCTACTATAGCAGAGGGTTTTGCTACTATGAAAAATATTGGAAAAAAGGCAATAGAGTTAGCAATGGAAACAGGTATTGCTGCTGCCAAATTATTAGGTATATCTGCATCTACTTTAGGGATTGGAACAGCCATTGCTTTAGCAGCTGCTGCCGGGGGTATAGCATATTTATATAGTGTTACAAAAGGTGATGATGTAATGTCTGCTGGATCAAATATGTCAGGATATGGTTCTAGAACTTTATTTGGTCCTGAAGGAGCAATAGCATTAAACAATAAAGATACAGTTATAGCAGGTACAAATTTATTCCCTAAAGGAAATGATGTAATATCAGGACCTGCAGGTTCTGTACAAATGCCAGATAATTCAGAAGCTAAAAAAACAAATGCTTTACTATCAAAACTTATTAACAGACCCGATCCTGTAATAGAAATGAATGGTGATAGATTAGGTACAGCAGTTGGAAAATATGCTTATTCTGTTCAATAAAGTACATTCCCTAAATAAAACTAATATTTATAACAAAATAATAATTAACTTTAAAAACTAAAATTATGCCTTTACTTAAAAAGTTTGAAACAGAAGGATCTCAATTAACCCCCTTAACTGGTAATCAACCTACTGCACCTTTAAATAGTGCAGGAACAATCCCAGTTAATGATACATTCTCAAAAGGAACATATATTGACTTTGTTTCAGAAACACCAAGAGCAGTAGATACAACCGGAAACGTACAGTAATCTATGCCATTAGTTAATCAAACAACCAATCTTAAATCTTTAAGGTATGGAAGTGATAGACGTGATCAAGGTTCAAGTAACCAACCTTACGTTACTACTCCTATACCTAATGGAGAAGGCCCTGGTCTAGGTGATGTTGATTTTCTTTTAAGAGGAGGATCATTATTACCCGCATCAGTAGTCAATGATGTTTCTAGGTTAACTCAAATGATGTTTGATTTTAAATCCCCAAATGGGCTTTTATTTACTGTCAAACAAAATGCCCTATCAAGATCTGCTGTTAACCAAATGGCGGTTGCAAATAATTCTTCTGTAGTTAACTTAGGCAAAAATACCAATAGGTTACCATTAAATAACGGTATTTACTTACCAACATCTACATTAGCGCAAGCTGCGGTTAACCCACTAGGTGGGCATTTACTTAAACAAGGTATAAACCCATTTGCCAGTACAAATGACATAGCTAATGGTAATCCTTTATCAACAGGTTTTGGAGATTTATTTCCTTTATCTAACCCTCTTTATATAGACTCATCGGCCCAAGATGAGAGACAAACGGGTCAATTAACAAGTAGATTATTGGATTTTACAGATTCTTTTATAAGAAAGGGAATAAATGATCCATTTAATGGGGGTCCTGGATTTAATGTATTAAATTCTGAAGTAAATTTATATTCATATTCTGGTGGTCCCGGATCAACACTAGGAGTAGGAAAGACAATTATTCCTTTATCTAAAGATAGAACTGGAGTAAATAATCCATTCTTAGCAGGAGATGCTACTACTACTTCTAAATTTTTTAATAATTTTAAAAATATTGGTAATGGTGCTAATGCCTTTGAAGATTACTCAGTATTTACTAACCCCAGACCAATAAATTACCAAGGTGCCAAAATCTTCAACAACACCTTAAGTAAAACTTATGAAAAAATTACAAATGAAAATTTATTAAAAGGGTATAAAACAAAAAACAATATCCAAATAAGGGTTAATGGGGAGGATATTCCCATGGATAGTGCCTTAAGAGAATTTTCTACTAATGTATTCCAAACAGGTTCATTCCAAGCAAGTTCTACAGTTCCAGGTTTAGGAACATCTTTAGATTATAAACAGTTAATGGACTCTAAACCAGTAGCTCAAGCAGGGTCTCCAAATAATGATTATTTACCAACTGAAATATTACAAGATTTTAGAACTCTGAGTCCAGGATCTTCTGTTATATCAATAGATTACACTCAACAAGACAAAAGGTTAGATGGTAGAGTTAAACAGGGATCCCCAGGTAGTAAATTTGCAAGAACTAGTTATGTAGCAGGTAGAGGAACGGCACTAGATAAAATAAATGCTTTACCATTATATAAATCTAAAACTGCAGGGGGCGAAGGTAAAGATGGTAAAAAAAGACCTGTAGATGATTTATGCACTTTTAGAATAGGGGTAATAGATAATGATAATCCTGAATTAAAAACATACATTCATTTTAGAGCTTTTATAGACTCTATGGATGATTCTTATACTGCCGATTGGAATTCACAAACATTTTCGGGTAGAGCAGAAAATTTATATAACTATCAAGGATTTGACAGAAATGTTAATTTATCTTGGACTGTTGCTGCTCAATCAAAACAAGAATTAATACCTATGTACCAGAAGCTAAATTATTTAGCATCAGTATGTGCCCCAGACTATTCATCTAATGGGTATATGAGAGGTAATTTAATAGAATTAACAGTAGGTGGTTATCTTTATAATCAAGTTGGTATAATGAAAGGAATTCAATATGGGGTACCAACAGAATCCCCTTGGGAAATAGGAATTAATGATACAAATGCAAAATTAGATAATAGTGTAAAAGAATTACCTTTTATAATTAAGGTATCAGGTTTTAATTTTATCCCAATTCATAATTTTGTACCTAATGTACAGAAAAATATTTTTGCAGATACTAATGATTCAGGTTCTTTTACAGAGGGTGATTTAGATATATTTGGGCTTCAAAGATATATTTCTTTAAGTAATAGTGAGGGCAATAACTATACTACCTAGATAGATACTATATAAAAATATGGGAAGATATATAAAAATAAAGAATAAAAAAACAAGAGGTGGAAAAAACTATAAAACTACCACTAAATATCCTGACATTCCATTAAGTTTTGATGACATTTATGTTTATACTAATATGGGTGATAGATATGATATACTTGCTCAAAGCAGCTTTGGTGATCCTAGTTTATGGTGGGTTATCTCAATTGCTAATCCCCAATTACCCCAAAATACTATATATCCCCCTTTAGGAGCCCAAATCAGAATTCCTAGGAATATAGCACAAATTTTATTAGATTACAACCAGTTAAATTCTAGATAGTTATGGGTAATATAATAGGAGAACCAATTAATGGGGAAATATTAAAACAGGTCAAAAATAGACAAAAACTTCAAGGTGCTGGGTATAACTCTGAATCCGTTAAACGTGACCCTGAGGTATTAAATTACTTAAATAATAGAAATGCTTGGATAAAAATGGCATCTGGCGTGGCTATAGAGGGATCTATAGGGAAACAAAAATTAAAGGATATTTTTGCCCAATCTCCGGATCAAACAATTACTGAATCAGAATATGCTAATCTTCAAGGTACAGGTTTAGCTGAAAATTTAGTTTTATTTAATACTATACAATCCTTTAATGATAATAAGTATACTCCTAGAAGTGGTGTTAGAAACACTAATTTTTTAAAAGATAGTACAAATAAAATGTATGGCGGCTTAGGTAATAACTCTCAGGGGTTACTACCTATTGGAGGGATAACAGGAATTACGATTGAGGACGTAAATAGAGGCTCAGTTAGAAAAGCAAAGGTAAATATTAAAGTATATAATAGGTTTCAATTTAATTTAGTAGAATTACTTTATTTACGATTAGGATATCTTATGATATTAGAGTGGGGTTGGGATAAATATGTTTCAAATATTGAAAATATTCCAGGTAATCCCCCAAAGGTAACCATAGAACCTATGGGTTCAACTATTATTGAAGAGGAATGGTTTACTAATTCTTCAATGACTCAGAGATCAATGTTATCCAAAATCCAAAAGAAAAGACTTGAAACCCAAGGTAATTATGATGCTTTTTTTGGTAAAGTATCAAATTTTACATGGTCCCTAAATACTGATGGTAGTTTTAATATATCAATAGATTTAATAACCTTAGGAAGTGTTATTGAATCCCTAAATGTAAAACCACCAGCAATACAATTATCAGAATCTGTTATTGATCTCCAAAAACAACAGTTATCCAAACAATTAGATGTAGAAATAAATGAAGATACGACATATGATAATTCTCTTATTAACAACGTAGGGACAAATATTTTATCTCAATTTTTAGGTAAAACAATACTAAATTTTCCTAAAAATAATTCTAATTATGTAGATTTAAATATCCTCTCAAAAGATGTTGGTGCTTACAAAGAGATAGCTAAAAATGGTTCTTATTATATAAGATTAGGAACATTTTTAGAAACAATGCAATCAAAGGTATTTCCTATTATTTCTGATGATAACACTCAAAATGTTATTTTTGAAAAAATACTTGATATAGATACTGGGCTTGATACTAACATATGTAATTATGTTTTAAATTTAGTTCCCTTAGACCCAACTATATGTATCTTTGGATTTGAATTTAGTAAAGACTTTCAAAGAGCTACATATTTAAGAAATGCTTTTAATAATGGAAATATCCAACCTTTTGTAGTTCGTGAAGGGAATGTTGTATATGGTAAAATAATGAACCTATATATGAACTTTAATTTTCTTCAAACAGCATTAGAAAGTAATATTAATGAAAAAAATGAATTAAGTTTATACCAATACCTTGAGGATATATGTAAAGGTATTAATAGTTGTACTGGTAATACTACTAATATTGAACCTACAATAAAAAATGATCGTACTGTTTATTTTTTAGAACAAAACCCAATAAAAGGTTATGATTCTAAACGGGATAAAACAGATACCGTTCCTTTTGAAATATTAGGTTATAACAGTAATGGTGAATCAAATTTTGTTAGTGATTTTAAATTTAATACTAAAATCACCCCGGATTTAATGACTACTATCTCTATTGGATCAGGTGGTGGGAAAAATGCAGAATCTCTCCCCTTTAATAAATGGAATGATGGTCTTAAAAATAGATTTGAAAAAAAAGTAGAGTTAGAAAAAGATGATAAGGATGAAATCCCAATTCTAGAAGAAGGCTTAACACCTAGAGCGGAAATCATAGCTCAATTTCAAAAGGATATGTATGAGGATAAAGATTCATGGTTTGCAGGTAATGTTGACTACGATTCCTTTACAGGATACGATTGGGAATGGAAAACAGTAAATATAAACGATATAGACCCCCCAGGATGGGATGGTGCCAGTATATTTTCAAACCAAATAGAGGACTCAAAAGATCCTGAATTATTAGATGAAGTAGTAAGAAGAGTACATGAATTAGAAATAGAATTAAAAAGGAAGAAAATAAGATTAGTAGACAGAACAGCAGAAGATGAAGATGGCAATTTACTTGCATCTACAGCCCCAGTAGGAGAAGAGTATTTACAATATATAATTCAGGGTTTTGGAGGAAATACAGGGTTATATACTAATGGTTATCTTTGGGGTTATAATAAAGTAGAATATTCAAAAAGAGAAGGAATATGGTGGGACTCAGTAGAAATCCCTTCTTTTATAGAAAGAGGTAAGGATGCCTTTAAAACATATATAAATAACAAAAATGTTGATGAATATGAAAGGCTAAAAGTTAATTCTAGTTTAAGTGGGTTTATTCCGGTAGAATTATCTTTAACTGTAGAGGGATTAAGTGGGATAAAGATTTACAATAAATTAAATATTAATCAAAAATTCCTTCCTCCTGCGTACCCTGATGCTCTTAAATTTTTAATACGAGGAGTAAATCATAAAATAGATAATAATAACTGGACAACTGAAATTTCAACAATTTCAACTAGTATCACAGACCAAACCCCCACAGAAGAAGAATTAACTCCAGATCCTCCAAATATACTCAAGACCCCTTTAGACCCAATAAAAAAGGTTGTTGATGATGATCAATTAAAAAAGTCTTTAATAAAAGGATTATCTTTAACTGCTGATACTAGTACTGGGTTAATATATTACCCTGAAGAAACTACAAAAACTCAAATAACATTACATCACACAGCAGTAACTAATGCCAAAATAGAAACCATAGTTAGAAATTGGACAAAACTTAATTCCAAGGTTTCAACTCATTTTATTATTAATAGAAATGGAGATTATGATCAATTATTTCCTTTAAAATATTGGGGAAACCATATAGGTAGTAGTAGAAAGGGTAATAGTAAATTACAAAAAAGTACTATTTCTATTGAACTTGAAGGAGCAGGATATTTAAATTATATAGATGGTTCAGGTAAAAACCTCGATGGAACATTTACAAACTCAGCAGAATTTAGACAAAATCAAAAAACATATAAATATACAGAACTTAAGGGTAGTGAAAATGATATAGCAGTAACTCAACCTGTAACAATGAATAGTAATGGAAGTCTATCAACGGTAGCTAATTATAGAAATTCTCAGTATTATCATGCATATACAAAAAAACAATTAGATGTATTAAGACAAATTTTACAAAAAATTAGATCTGAATACCCCAATATTCCTATAGGATCAACTTTTAATGGTGCCGGAACTAAATTTTCTGAACAATTCCCAAGTAGTGGAGCACAGTCTGAGGCCGCTTTTTCATTTAACCCCGGTGTTTATACCCACAACTCTTATAGAACAGATAAATCGGATGTTTTTCCTCAAAAAGAATTAATAGAATTATTACAAGAATTTAACTAATGTATTTTCCAAAATCCCAAATAACAACAAATTTATACACCAATGGTGGGGAATATGTGTATAATAACACTAATGAAGAATATACGGGCTATTATTTTCAAACTTCTGATGGTAGATATTTTACTGGTAGAAACCCAAATGATCCCCCCAACCAAGAAATCCAAATACAAGAAGATTCTAAATTAACAGATGCAGAAGAAGGAGAAATAGGTAGTTACAATTTATCAACATCCTTATATTTAGTTCCTGAAGTTTATGCAACAGCAAAAAGTTTAAATCCTAACTCAACACCCCCACTCCCTCCTACCCAAGTAATTAATCTTCCAACTAAAGAAAACTATAAATGGGGGGAATTTCAAAGATATTTTTCTTCTAAAAATAACGAAGTAAGATATACGGAAATTGATGAAAATCAATATACAAAATTTATAGATAAAGACCCAAATGTAGATTATGCCTTATATAAAGTTTTCCAATTCCCATGGCTTATTTCAGGCAATAGAAATGAAGTTATAAATGTAAATAAGAAAACAATAGAAAGAACCACCTTAAATTTAAAATTATCAGGTTTCAAGTCTTACTTCAAAAATCAATATGATCAATATTACAAATATACAAAAGTTTCAAATTTAAAAACTGATGGTACTGAATTTTTAAATAAAAGTACAGGTAAACGTTATATTGGGTTATATCATATCCACCCCGAAAAAGGTCCTATGGTTGGGGCAGAACATACTCTTCAAATCCATGATTATTTAATTCCAATTAGTGGTTCAAATATGGATTCTATGGTTAATAAGATAGAAACTCAAAATATGAATGAACCAAAAATGAAAACTTATAATTCTTCATCAAATACATTTGGAGGCTACTAATAGCGTTCGTATATTCAAGTAAAATAAGGTTATATGTACTGGCTTGTAGAAGACGAGGAACAGTTAAATGTTTTAATAAATAGTGGTTATAAAA
>Ga0181389_1001085_pt1 | contig 10813 bp, 15 predicted proteins | sample 12SPOviralmetaG_FD_130121 | JGI IMG/M metagenome (GOLD analysis project Ga0181389, IMG submission 130121) | Marine viral communities from the oligotrophic San Pedro Time Series (SPOT) site, San Pedro Channel, CA, USA - 12 SPOT_SRF_2010-06-29 | ecosystem: Environmental > Aquatic > Marine > Strait...
CGGAACAAGCCAGCGTCTAGAACTACAGCTAAACGGGCGCACAAACAGCCTGACCACCGTACAGAAAGACAATGTCGCTGTATCCATCGATGATGTGAAATGGAGAAAACTCACCCCGCGTGAATGTGAAGCCCTTCAAGGCGTGAAGACAGATTACACCGCGCACGTCTCAAACACCCAGCGTTACCGGATGCTTGGTAATGGCTGGACTGTACCGGTTGTTGAATATCTTTTTGAAAACCTAGTAACAGCAAACCGCGCTGTTGCATAACCAGAGATTTGGAGCAATCAAATGAAACTTACAACATCACAAATTGCGAATGATATATGCACCATCATTAGAGACGCTAAAAGACGCGTACAAGCCCTCGAACCCGCGCCGGTGTACATCAAGCACCGGTCGGAAATCAAATGCGCTGACGAGGCTCAGAGTCACATCGACAGCTATTTTTTGAATGCACCAGACGGCGACCCAATACCGCTGAATTTTGACTAGGCGAAACTGCCCGCTTCGGCGGGCGGTCGTGCATGGGTTGTTCCATGTGCCTGACGAGCCAGCTTGTCTCGATGAAGGAACTAAAAGAATGCGAAACGGAAGTTTTAAAGAACACCTAGACCAGCTTGTGGGTTGGACGATTGTCGGCGTTGAAGAACGCGAAGAATTCGGGGAATTAATCCCGACCCTGCGTATGAACAAACGCGGGTTTAAAGATCTCTACGTTGATGTCCTATGTGACCCAGAGGGCAACGGCGCAGGGTTTTTAGATTACTATCATGAGGAGCAAAAAGATGACTAAATGTTTTCTAACAGACAAAACGTATCCCGACTATAAACCGCAACAGCATCGCTCTATTAATTCTGCCCGCAGAAACATGGAACTAGGGCTGTCGAACTTGGATTTTCTGAACGCTGAACAGATGCATATGGCATATCATTTATATGAAGCCATTCAGCTTCTGCATCAGAACAGGAGCGAGGAATTTTTAGAAAAGATTGTTCGGATAGCTAAACTGTCTAATCATTTCTGCGTCCATCGCAACAGCCTTGCCTATGCGCGTGTCAGTGAGGGGCAAGATAAGCTGAAGCAAAACCTAGTGCATATCAATACCGTGCGACAGTGTGTGTTCAGTCAGGCGGTTGCTGTTGTTGCTGAATATATCCTGCAAGATACCTATCTAGACCCGATATGGGTGACAGATGATAACGGCGATGAGCGATACACAGATGAGTCGCAAGAGCGGTTCAATGAGCATCATGACGCAGTCGAAGGCATTCTATCTGAACTGTTAGACGTGAAGGACGCGCCAGCGAAGCCTATATCGATGCGCCGTTTCGATGATGTGTTTGAATCTGGATACTTCGAGCCTGACGATGTGTGTCGGAATGGTAAACCAATAGCTGACTGTGAGTGCTGTTAGCACCGCGCAGCCGAACTGATAATTTCTGCGATTGGAGCATCCTTATGCCAATAAAACGACCACCATAAAACAGGAGTGATTGCCATGATAAATTTGATGGTGCGCTTTGCTTGTCCAGATGACGTTAGTCTGGACGCTGAGTGCGAATGCGATAAGTGTGAACGTAAATCCGTTGTCTCTCAGGCACTGGACATCGATCTGTCCGAACAGACGCTGTGCATAGCTGACGAGATACCGGCAGGGGCGTGTCCGCATTGTGCGGATGGGCTAGTGTATGTGGTCGAAGGATCGTCATGACTTGTCATGCTGCCGGGCTGTATATGAATAAAATAGATAAAGCCCTTGAATTATGTGTACAGCAGAACTATATAAACTAATGCATAAAGCAGCATAACGTAATAACAGGAGTATGAATGATTAAAGACCTTGTCTCTATGAGGCACACAAGACAACATCCAGTTGACCGTATCAGCGGATGGTTTGTCCTTTTCCAAGCGATATTATTCTTAACACTGGCCATTGGGTGACAATTAGAGCATCCTTTTGCCAAGGACTATAAGTTCCTAAAGTTCCTAAAGATAACTTAAAGTACCTATAGTTCCTCAAGAGTATTATCATATAGAATAACTACTAGAAGTTCCTAAAGTATAACTAAAAGTAAACTAGAGGTGAAAACATAATGGCTTATAATGCTTATGATGCGTCTTCGAGAGAAGCCCGTATTCTTAGAGCAGATGCCGGAGATTTTATAAAGAAACTCCGCATCGCTGCGGAATTGACGCAAAGAAAACTTTCAGATGAGTTAGGGTTAGAGTACTACACGTTTATCTCTCAGCTTGAATGTGGTCAGGGTAGATTACCACCAAAGCTATGGGTTAAAACTGCAAAGGCTTTAAAACAAGATCCAAAGGAATTTTCCCTGAAGATGTTGTCCTATTACGACCCATATGCACATCACGCAATAACAACAGGGAAGATCAAAGAATGAATAATGTCATACCAATTAATTCACATTTCAATGGATCTTTAAGGTTCACTGAAGCAGACAAAAAGTATCTCAGCGCGATGGCGAGTGCCTTTAATTCGGTAGGACTACCACATGAGTTAGCCTATGGACTGACTGATGAGGGGCAAGAGTGGTGTCTGGTTCGCAAGTTAATCAGAAAGCGTGAGCAATCTGAATGGAACAATCATTCTGTCATCGTTGGTGAAATTATTGTTACATCAGGTGGCTATCGACACGCTGGTAATTGGGGGCCATGCACCGCGCATTCCCTCAAGGAACTATTCGCTGATCTAATGCCATCGGCATATGAAAACGTAAGACAGGGGGTGCAATAATGCTAGAGGTATACAGTAGACCTAACAGTCCGTACTGGTATTACAAAGTTCCTGTACTCGATGACGATGGACACGTCATTAGCTATGAGCGTGGGTCAACCAAACGTAAAGACAAAGGTGAAGCCCGTAAGGTTGCGAAAGCTATCGCGAAGAAGATACAAGACCGCGACCAGCTTGGCATCCGTGAAACCGGATCGATTGCTGATGCTGCGATGATGTACATCAACGAACTCGAAGCAACCAACAAGCCATCGGTCAAAGACGCTCGTACTTTTTTGAGTAAGTTGTCCAGTAAAACGCGAGGCAGCGAACCTATCAGTCGGCTGAATAAGCATTGGCTTGCCAAGCTGAAAGCATCCCGACTACAGGACGGTCTGTCTCCAAGGTATATCAACAACGAACTCACCTTCTGGATCTCTGTGTTCATGAAAGCCCGCGATGATTACAACATGGCTGTCGATCTAAGCACAAACTTTAAGAGGCTTAAATTGAGCGTTAATCAGAAGACACGCTACCTGATGGACGGGGAAGAAGAACGGCTGTTAGCTGAACTGCATCCAGAGCGCACCATCAAGGGGCAACCAGGATTCGGTGACCGGCATCATGAGACACAACAGAAACTACAAGACCAGTACGACCTAGCAGTCGTGCTAATCGATACCGGTGTCCGCTACACAGAGGCTGCTGAACTTCAGTGGTCGAGCGTAGACACCACCAACTGGACGACAATCAATGTCTATCGCAACAAGGTAGGCAATGAGGGTCTTCTGGTTATGACGGATCGACTGAAGGACATATTGCAGAGCCGTTACTCTCTTTCCGGCAACAGCTATTATGTCTTTGCTTCTCCCACAGATCCGTCCAAGCCTCGCGGTTACTCAACGAAGGGTATCTGCAAGGCTATCGCCCGTGCCAACTTGAACACCTCTCCCTTAGTTCAAAGGTACGGGCGATTTACAGTTCATTGCTTTCGCCACACTTTCGCCTCGCGATTGGTGCAAGCAGGGATGTCACTCTACGCAGTTAGCCGACTGCTAGGTCACAGTGATACACAAATGACACAACGCTATGCACACCTATCGCCTAGCCAAGTGGCAAACGAAGCGGCTGACATTTTAAACAACTTGAGGACTAAGGTATGAACTACGATGAATTCATGAATAAAATATTTTGGATGTGCGTTGATGCACTCAACGAATGGGCAGCTTTAATGGGCTGGACTTACGAAGAGTTAAACATCTGGATCTTTATTGTTGCCCACCCACTACTCACACTCTTCTTATTCTTTGCGGTGTGGTGGCAGAAGTCGGCACACTATCGGCACATCCAGCAAGTACATCACAAGTATTTACTGTACACCAGCGCGTATTTGTCTAGAGAAAACAAATAGATAGTTTGGTTGCGGGGGTCAGATTTGAACTGACGACCTTCAGGTTATGAGTCTGCAATCCCCGCACTAAGCTATTGAAACAACGTCATTTTTCACTGCTATATCAATCGACTACAGTGAAGCAAAGTTATAAATACAGTAAACACAAAGGGTTACCATGAATAAAGATTTCAGCACATTACTAGCACACACGCTCGATCCCAAACTTGAAGAACAACAACGGCGGATCGAGTTGGCGGGTGTCGAAGAAGGGGTTCAGAAGTTCCGTAAGTTACTAGCGGAAGGACGTATCTCTGACGCTGGGGCGGGGCGTAAGATATTCACTGAAGTAATGCAGTTGATTATCCCTGCTATCCGTGAGGCACAACAATTTGCCATCGAAGGGATTGCCAACAGCGGACCAGGGGTACGCCCCGTCTGGTGGTGGTACATCAGCTTCGTGTCGCCAGAAAAAATTGCGTACATCGCACTACGCTCAGTGCTGTCTATCCGGTTGGCGAGAGCCAGCCTTGGTCGCCCTGCGCGTAACGTCTGTCTCGATATCGGGCTGGCTATGAAACAACAGGTCGAGTTCGAGACGTGGTTAAGGGAGTCTAAAGATGAAGCCAAGGACAGTGGCGGGATTGATGTCGCAGCGCGTCTTGTCAGGACGGCGAAGAACTTCAACCAGCGTCAATGGGGCAACTGGTCAAGACGAATTAAGTCCATCGAAACACTCGAATGGAGACGTGATGTCCGAATGCACATTGGAGCAAAGATCCTCGACATACTCATCGAGTACGGTGGTGGGTTCATCGAACTCAAGTACGTCCAAATCAGAAACAAAACAGAACGACAAGTATTCCTGAGTGATGCCTGTCGTGCCATGATGGAAGACATCAACAGCCAGCTAGAATTTAATACACCGGTACTCAAGCCGATGATCATCGAGCCACGCCCGTGGTCATGGGATGAAGAGAACCAGCGTTATGATGGTGGCTACGTCATGGTCGATATTGAATTCATTAGAGGCGGACTGCATAAACATACGTCTGTCTTGAATGATCCGCTGTCTCGCACAACAAAGCGGGCGGCGAACTATCTGGGCTGGTGTCCATTTCGGATTGATGAAGATGCATTAGAGTTAGCCCGTGATTGTTTCATAAACGACACGCAAGCTATCGAGTGCATCCCATCGCCAGACCCACAAGAACTTCCAGCCCGCAAGACTGAGATCGAGTGGGATGCCATGTCAAAGATCGACAGGGCAGCTTGGAAGTATGAACTCACGAACATTCACGACAAGAATTCCCGCGAGGTATCGAAGCGTGAAGCTACTATTCGTAAGTTAAATTTGGGTGATCAGGTAAAAGGTCGTGACCTATATAATGTCATCAAGTGTGACAGCCGGACACGCATGTACTATGTGACCCCAGATCTAAATCCTCAAGGCGATAGTCTAGCTAGAGGTGTCATTCGTTTTGCTGACGGGCAACCGTTGGGGGAACGTGGACTCCACTGGCTGGCTGTTCGTCTCTGTAATACCTTCGGCGAAGACAAGATTACTTTTGAGGAGATGGAAGAATGGGCGAAAGATAACCATGATCTTATCGTTCAGTCCGCGTTAGATCCATTCAGTTCAGGTGACCGTCTATGGACTCACGCTGATTCAGAACTTGAGTTCTGGCAGACGTGTGTTGATTGGACACAAGCTACTGGTATGGACAACCCAGCGAAGTTTGTATGCACCCTACCTGTACATCAGGACGGATCGAACAACGGACTCCAGCTTCTGTCTCTCATCGGTCGTGACCCTGTTGGTGCAAAGCTAACTAATTGTTCCGCACTATCGGAACGCTTTGACATCTACTCTGCCACTGCCGAAGTAGTCAAACGTCTTATCACTGATGATATTCAGAGAGGCGAGAACCTTGAGCAAGCACACAAGTGGATTGGTAGTGTGGATAGGTCTGTCTGTAAGCGGGCTTGTATGACCACCAGCTACGGTGTGACACCGCGAGGCATCCAAGATCAACTGATTAAGGATGGGTTCTGTGATGCACTCGATGGAAATAAACTAGAGAACGCCGGTTATATGCGAGACAAGTTAGTACAAGCACTCGATCAAACTATCGTAGCCAGCCGACCAATCATGGAATATTTCCAGAAGTGTGCAGTAGCACTCGCGGAATTCGACAAGCCACTTCGATGGGTTACTCCCGCTGGTTCTACTATCCAGCAATCCTATTGGAACGTGGCTAAGTCAGACGTGAAGACTGTCATGGGTTCTTACTTTATGTGGGATGAAAATCCAGACGGTGGTCTACACGTTAGAAAACAAATGCTGTCTTCCTCGCCGAACATCATTCACTCGCTCGATGCATCACTGATGCAAAAGGTAGTGGTGAAACTTCGAGAGGAACATCACATCCATAGCATCGCTGCCATCCACGATAGCTTCGCGGTGCTACCTAATAATGTGGATGTCATGCGTCAAGTCATACGCGAGACAGCATACGATATGTTTAAAGGCAATTGGATTGAGGATGAATTCCATCCGTACTTAAAAGAGTACGCACCAGATGTGGATTTACCTGACTATCCAGAGCAAGGATCTTTTGATGTGTCAGAAGTTTTGAAGGCTAAATATTTCTTTGCCTGATCTTTAAGTACAGTAAACCTAACACTAGCAAATAGAGTATCCTTATGCCAATAACATACCCACCCCGTACTCAAGAAGCAGAGGACTTGATTACACAAATGGCATTCATCTTCTGGACGTTGGGCTATCTGCCTGACAACGAAAAGCAGAAACTTGAGGACATGGATGTTGATACCGAATGGTTCATATCTCACGCCCTGATGTTTCATCCAAACCTAAACGAAGACAATAAACACTGAGGAAAAAAGCTATTATGGCAAATCAAAAAGCAAGCATCCAAGTCTCCCCTAATTGTGTAGCAGCCTATGCATGGCTGGCGAAACCAGATGAAGGACAAGAGTTCTCTGACGGTAAATACAAAGTCACAATGGTATTTAATAAGGGTGACGCAGAAGTTGAGAAGTTTATTGAGACACTGAAGTCTGTGTCTAATGACCTCGCGACTGCTGAATTCAAGAAGCTACCATCCGGTCTTCGGATGCCATTCAAGGATGGTGACGATACTGAGAAGGAAGACTTCCAAGGCAAGTGGCTTATCACTGCTAAGACAAAGTTCCAACCAGGATTTGTCACTAGCGATAAGAGCCAACTGGCTGTCGAAGACTGCCCGTCATCGGGTGATCTGATCAAGGCATCGTTCCAACTGAAAGCATACAACACTGGTGGTAACAAAGGTGTAACCAGCCAGCTTCGCAATGTCATGCTGATGGACAAACGTAACCTTGGTCAAGGTGCAGCCGGAGACTTCGGCGAACACCAAGCCGTGCAGAAGGATTCGTCTGACGATGATGACTTCGACATCGCAATATAAGTTTGCTGAATCGGTACGGAATTATCTACTGGATGGCGGTGCGCTGGAACTCTGGATTCCTGTTGAACCAGTACCCGCTTCCAGACCTCGCGTGTCGAGGTGGGGTACATACTATGGAAAGAACTATGAGAACTTTCGGGTCAAAGTAAAAGACGTGTTGCGTAAAGCACTAACCGTCCAGCCCATCGAGGGTCAGATCGAATGTCTCGTAGAGATCATAGCACCACGCCCTAAAACATCTAAGAGAAGTTACCCGCGTGGAGATGTGGATAACTTTGTTAAAGGGCCATTGGATTCCATGACGAACAACGGTTCGTTCTGGGGTGACGATGACCAGATCACCGCACTTGCAGTGACCAAACGATATGCCGAACAGGATGAGCCTGTCGGTATCAACATTATCTACAGGGAGTCACAATGACACAGATAGAAAACTTAAAGAAACACTTCACGTTGCGTTCAACCATCACGAACATCGAAGCACAAAACCTGTACCGAATTCGTGCATTGCCTAGACGTATCAGTGACCTTGAAGCGCATGGTTTGAAGTTCAACCGCATCCGTAAAACTGATCCAACAGGACAACGATATGTACGATACTCAATCATCCGTGATTAAGGCACACGAACCGTGTGAAGACTGTGGGTCATCTGATGCACTCACAGTCTATGAGGATCATACCTATTGCTTCTCTTGTCAGGAGCATAGGTGGACAGGTGAACGACAACCCGTAAGGAAAATCATGGACTCTAATCTAGTTAGTGGTGGTGTGTTCCGCGCCTTACAGAACAGACGCATCACTGAAGACACTTGTAAGAAATATGGTTACCGACTTGCGAAGGTTGGTGACAAGGTCTGTCACGTTGCCCCGTACCGAAACAAAGACGGTGACGTGTGTGGACAAAAGCTACGGTTCGAGGGCAAGCAGTTCCAAACCCGTGGCGACATGACTGATGTTCAGTTATTCGGACAGCATCTTTGGAAACCATCGAGACGCTTGGTCGTGGTCGAGGGTGAGATCGATGCGCTCTCTTACCACCAGTGTACCAAAACCTGGCCAGTGGTGAGCATCCCGAATGGCGCACAGTCAGCATCTAAAGCTATCGCTCGTAACATCGATTGGGTTGAGCAGTTCGAGGAAGTTTGTTTCCTGTTCGATCAGGATGAACAAGGTATGAATGCTGCGAAGCAGTGTGCCGAAGTACTTAGTCCGGGCAAAGCCACAATCGCAACGCTCGATAAATACAAAGATGCAAATGAGATGCTTGTAAACAATGCGGTCAAAGAATTGTTACACGCAGTATATAACGCAAAGCCCCATCGACCGGACGGGGTTATAAATGGAAAGGAGATTTGGGATGCAGTATCTAAACCTATCGTTATGGGTACACCATATCCGTTCAAGTCTTTCAACGATGTCCTCATGGGCATTAGACCGGCTTCGATTGTTTGCCTTACGGCTGGATCTGGAGTTGGTAAGAGTACGATTGCTGCTCAGATTGCATATGACCTCGCTATTAACCAATCTAAAACTGTCGGTTATGTGGCACTTGAAGAAAGTATTGGGCGCACTGGGTTGCGGTTCATGTCTTATGCCTTACGAAAGCCCTTGCACTTGCCTCAAGATGTATCAGAAGAAGACAGGCAAGAAGCCTTCAACAAAACTCTAGGCACTGGTCGCTTCGTTCTTTATGACCACTTCGGTTCTATGGAATTCTCACACTTGCTAAACAAGTTACGCTACATGGTTAAGGCTTGTGGTTGTGACTTCATAGTACTAGATCACATCTCGATCTTACTATCAGGCAGTGAGTTTATGGTGTCGGGCGGTGATGAACGCAAACAGATTGACTATGTTATGACAACACTCCGGTCATTCGCACAAGAAACAAATGTGGGGATGATGGTTATCTCACACCTACGCCGCCCTTCGGGTGACAAAGGTTTTGAGGATGGACAGATACCAACGCTGTCAAGTCTTCGGGGATCACAGAGTGTGGCTCAACTTAGCGACCAAGTCATCGCCGTCTCTCGTAATGCAAGTGACGGTGAGAATATTCTAAGTGTTAAATGTTTAAAGGATCGCCATGCCGGACGCACAGGAGACGTGTGTGATCTTCGGTTCAATCCCGATACTTCGTTTCTCGAAGAGGTTACGGAGTTCACAAGTAATGAGGATATCAGGTTATAGCTTCTAACAAAGTTATTTACCAACGCAAGCTACGAAAGGAAAGACGACAAGCACTCATAGAAAGACATGGTAATAAATGCGCGAGGTGTGAGCAATCATACCAGATGGAAGTGTATGACTTCCACCACATCAATCCAGCCGAAAAGGAATTCACTCTGCAAATTTCGCAGATGAGTGCAACAACATGGCAACGGCTGGTAAAAGAAGCGGACAAGTGTGCGCTCCTTTGTGCCAACTGTCATCGACAGGTACACGCAAACAACGAGGTAAAATATTTTGGAAACAATACTGATAGCAGACATAGAGACAGACGGTCTGATAGCGACCAAGGTTCACTGTTTAGCGATAGCGAACTACCATGCGCCGACCGATACGATAGTTTATGCGGATCACCCGAACTATCCACCACTAGCGGAAGGACGAGCGAGGCTGGAGAAAGCGGACAAGACAGTCTGGCACAACGGTCTGGGATACGATTACCCAACACTGATGCGGATTTTTCCTGACCTACAACTACAGCGAACCAAAGTTATAGATACACTTATATTGTCTAGGCTTGCCAAACCAACCCAGCGTAAACACTCACTTGAATTCTGGGGTGAGCAACTTGGTTACCCGAAGGGTGACTTCAGTGATTGGGAAAAGTTCAGCGATGAGATGGCTGAGTACTGCGCCCGTGATGTCGAGGTGACAGCCAAGGTCTATGAACAACTGATGGTTGAGTTGTCAGATCCAACGTGGGCTGACTCTATCCAGCTTGAGCATGACTTTGCTTATGTCTTGAACTTACAGGAACAACATGGCTTCAGGCTCAACGTAAAGATGTCTGAAGAACTATGCGCCGAACTACGCCAAAAGATGTCGGACATCGAGGTCGAACTCCAAGAAGCATTCCCACCGATAACGCATGAGCGTTGGTCTGAGAAGACCGGCAAGCGGTTGAAGGATAATGTCGAGGTGTTCAACCCCGGTTCCCGTCAACAGATAGCATCGCGTCTGACTGAGAAGTACGGGTGGAAG
>Ga0181389_1001086_pt1 | contig 10811 bp, 17 predicted proteins | sample 12SPOviralmetaG_FD_130121 | JGI IMG/M metagenome (GOLD analysis project Ga0181389, IMG submission 130121) | Marine viral communities from the oligotrophic San Pedro Time Series (SPOT) site, San Pedro Channel, CA, USA - 12 SPOT_SRF_2010-06-29 | ecosystem: Environmental > Aquatic > Marine > Strait...
CTACTTCTTCGCCCGATCTAATATAACCTTCGGGGACATTGCTCTGTGGTACTCCATTAACCTCTACTACAAAGATCTTACGACCATTAGCATTGACGTAAGTTACAAGCTCGTAACCTGTATTATCCGGGTCTGTGTCACCACCTTCATAGCCGCTTAACTGCTTAAAGGTTTTATATCGCTTTTCTACAGAACCACCTTCTGCCATTTCCATAGCACCTTCAGGTAAGTCCATATCGTCAGGTACATCAAAATACTCTGGGGATATAGTGTCAGGAACAATGGCTTGTTCAGCATTGCCCATCTGACCCATGTCTTCCATCTGGACTAAACCTTGTTTAGCGACTTGCCGCATCTTCATAAGCTTTTCAAGACCTATGTATCGAACTACGTCGGCTGGAAAAACAAACTCACCCTCGCTGAGTCGAGCTTCTACATCGTCTCGCACTTCTTGTTGAAGTGCTCCAGGCGGTACTTCATTACCAGATACAGGATCAACTGTACCACCTTCGTCCATAAGACCGCTTTCGCTATAATCCACCATCTACATTAACCTCTTCCCGTAGCATTTTTAAACGCTTCAATGCGAGTATTGATCCCTGCGTCCGATAGAGCAGGGTAGTGTTGTCTTGCTGTTCCATAGTCCGATGATGCATGTCTATAAGCTCATCAATATAATTATTGAACGATTGCCATTGGCGGTTGTTGTTGACCATTGGCTTGAGGCTGCTGAGTATTTTGTGGTCCATTACCTGAGAATCCTGGTTCATTTGGACCTGGGGCTACGCCAGTACCTATAGTACCGCCCCCAGCTCCTGTTGGGTCTAACGGGTTTGCACCTGCTGGTGCGCCTTGTTGCTGCTCTCCAACAGCCTCTGCCTGAGCTTGCATACCGCCAGCTTGAGCAATTAGTGCAGCCTGACGCTGCGCCTCTTCCATGTTGTTCGTTACTTTTTCTGGATCTAACTCAAGTGACTTAGCTATCTCACGAATGATGTAAGATGTCTTAGAGAAGGGGGCTAGCATTGGGTTGCTTGTAATCTGCAAGAACTGCATCAAACGCTGACTTCGAACTTCGTTAGCCATCAAGCTTTCAGTTCCGCGAGCCTTAACCTCAAGATCACCTTTGATCTCATTGTCAAAATCAAACTGCATATTAAACTGAAACAGACCTTCACCTAATGGTCTAAGTAGATAATCATCGATGTTCTTAATGACTGTCTTAATACCACCACTAGCAGCGTTCATTAACATGCTAATACCAGAAGCAGTTCTGCCTACGCCTGTGACACCTGTTTGTCCGTGAGCAAAAGAAGGTAGTCCTGTTGACTCATCTGCAAGCTGTCTTGCTTTGTCAAACAACTGTAAGTTTTCACCAGCTACATTTGGAAACTTAGTTCCAAAGATAGCCTGACCAGGTGCACCTGATTGCCTACGGAATACCTTGCCAGGGTATATAGACATATCCTGACCCGGCACTAGGTTTGTTTCGTCAATTTCAATAAGAAGGTTGCCAGACAATACAGCATTATCTACGGCCATACGCATGAAGCCATTCATTAGAACCTGCGTATCTTCCATGTTCTCAGCTAAGCCTACACCAAAGAAGCTATAGGGGTTATGCTCATAGGGAACAGCCATGTAAGGAATACGCATAGGCTTGAATGGGTTCATTACTAATCTGATTAGCTTGTTGTTACAGACCCATGCGTTAGCATGTACTTCTTCCATGCCCTCTAACTCAGATGGTATTTCCATACCACTTTCTTCAAGATCTGCTACTTCGATAATGCCCCAGTATTCAAGCACCTCAAAACGATTTATGTCTGTATACTGCTGGTAATCCTTAAGGGTATCTTCCCAGTACTCACGGTTAAAGTTCTCGCCCATTTCAATGCATTCTTCTATTGCATCTTCTCTAAAGTGTGGGCGTTTCTTAAGACCACGCAACTGAGAGCGATTTAGACGATGCCTTTCAAATACGTACTGAGCGTCATCTACGCGTGTAGCATCTGGATCTGGATAGAAATCCCAGATAGATACATTACTTACTTGTGGAACAAGCTTGAATAAAGGGTCGTAATCACCTTCGTCTGTCCAGTTAGGGTATTCTTTATCAGTTGCGAATGGGCCTTTCATTATACCCGTTCCAAACAAAGACATCTCAAAAGCAGTGCTTCTAAGATGTTTGCTTGCGTTGGATTCTTCCAACTGATCCTTGATCTTTTTCTCCATCTTCTTAGCAGCCACCATAGCTGGAAAGAACGTAGCAGAGCTGGGTGTTGCACCAGCCCCTTCTTTAACGCCTTCCACGCCCTCTAAATCGCCAGCAATAGGGCCAAGCCTATCCATAATAGAGTTAAGTGTATCGCCTGGTTGCAGTTCAGTGCCGTCACCAGGAAAACCGTAAGGGGAAGTAGGGGCTGCTTGCTGCTGTTGCTGGTCAAAGTGGACAGCCTCAGCTACCTTTTCTGGTAGCTCTGTGGGGTCAACACTAAGGGGGAATGAGTTATTAGCAAACAGAACATCTGTAATCTGTCCATAGGCAGCTAGTACTTTAGTTTTAGTTACTTTAACAAAGACACGAGACTTTTCAGATTCAGTAAACTGCATTTCATCTGAGTAAACACCGCGATAGTTTTGATAAGCGGTTAGCCAGCGTTTTTCATCATATATTCTGGCATCTGATGCTTTTGTCCACTTGCTAGCAATCATATCTAGTATGGATCTAACAGTAACATCACCATCGTCTTCTTCTGACTTTGAGTCGAGAACAAGTGCTTCATCTGTTTCAGGAATGAGTTCTTCGTTATCAGCCATTTAATTTTTCCTAATAGCCAAACACACGGTCAATAGGGGCGTATGTCTGTGGGGTTGAGCTAAATCCAAATGTCCCGAATCTAGGCCTGCTCATAATTCCATACCTGAGTGAATCGTAAATATGATCTTCAGATTTGGTGTCGATATCTTCTGGGTTTTTCTTGTCCAGTGGTATGACAGGAAGCTGAGCTATAAGATTAGTCAGACTAGAAAAGAAAACTATCTGAGACTCAAATGTGTCTTCGTCTACTTTGAGGCGTCTATGTAATTCGTTCTTGCCAGCTACTCGACTGCCAGCACTTCGATCTGAGGGTCTCCATCTACACCCTCTAGATATCATTTGCTCTGCAAGGCTAGGTCCAGTGTCCCCACGCTTATGCCAACAGCTACTATCAAGAACACCGTACTTTATATTCCCGTCATCTTGCTCAAGCTCAAGCACCATGTCCGCCAAGTCGGATGCCAATACTTTCGATACATACAACTCGCGATACACGATAAGTTGCTCGTCTGGATTAACTGCAAACCAAAGTACAGCAGAATAACTTCCATATCCGTAATCACACGATCTAAACTTTGTCCATGTCTTGGGGATTTCATAAGGTTCGACAACATGGACATTCCTATCGAACTCTGTAAAGGCAGCACCTTCTGAGATGTCCCAGCTACCCTCTAGTAGCTGTCGTCTCTGGTGCTCAGGTAATGACAGCAGGTTTGCTTCGTAATCACCCTGTTCTGATAGGTAAGGGTTATCTGCCAACCTTGCTGGTATAAACCGTCTTTTAAACAGAGCTTCGCCCTGTCTCTTATGACCCGTTGGATATCTTAAGGTTTGACCTGTATCTATATCCGTAGCGTCAAATGATTCACCAAACACAGCTGGATCGATGAACATCTTCTTAACCCACGCATGTCCTACTCCACCTGGGTTTGTCGTAGCTCTCATAAAGATTGGCAAATCTGATGCCGTAGAACGCAATCGAGAGCGTAGGTAGTTCCATGCAAATGGCGTTTGCCACTGTGTCATCTCATCCATACCTATCCAGCTAAAGCTGAGACCCTGATAACGAAGCACGTCTTCATCTCTGTCTAGGTATGAAAGCCAGAGTCTTGCTCCTGACGGAGCTACCCACTGCATCTTTCTTTCCGACCACTTGATGCCTGGATAAACCTTCGGGTATAGCTCTTGGCTTTTCCAGATCAACTCACGTAGTTCTTCTGTAGTCTTACGAAGTAGAAGTCCGCTGAATTGTGGGTGGGTCATATACCGTAATGGATCGACCAACATCGCGTAACTTTTACCGCCGCCAGCAGCTCCACCATATAGGCATTCTCTTTCTGCTGCGGCTAGGAAAGCTGTCTGCGGCCCTTCGTTGGGCTTAAAGATAACATTCCGTTCTTCTTCAGGTGCTGCTTCGGCAGGTGGACCACTAACCTTGGCTGATTGCAGTGTCTTTTGTTTTTGCGCCGACTCTTTCGGTTTCGATGGCTTCCGCTTTTTCGATTGCCGTTTGGGCATATTCGGCCCACTTGCGGAGAGTTGCCGCTTTGTTTTTTCTAGATCGCTCATGTAATAGCCGCTTGCGTAATCCTGTGTGAGATATGTATCGACCCGTTTTTGTGAACAACCATTCAGATACTTTTCTATATGAATATTGTTTTACGTAATCTCTCGCTAATTCAAGTGCAGCTAGTTCAAGAACAATAGGCTCAAGTATATCTGGATCTTCTTCGCTTTTTTTGTACCCATACGGAACTGTTCTAGCTATCCGTGGTACAGGTACGTATTCACCGTCATCGTCTTTAATGTCTGTTGGCTGGGGTAGTTTAAAATACCCAAAGCTGTTACTCCGCATTTTGCTTAGGCGGCAGAAGTATTACACCACCGCTAGCTTCTACAGATACTTTCTCTGTCTTAACCAATCCTGTGCGATCTAGTATCTGGTTAGCTGCTGCTAGCTTATCGCGATTGCCTAGTGCAGTAGGATCGCTGACAACGCCTACCATAGCCATAGCAGCACGAGGTGCGTTACGTGATAGAAAAGACTGAGTATGATCTATGATCTCATCCTTGAGTGAGTTAGTAACCTCAGAGATAGCCGTAGCATCTGAGTACCCAGCAAGGCGCATAGCGGTTCGCATATCACCGCCACCATCTTCAAACAAAACATTCAAGAATGTCTGCTGTCGTTCTGTAAGTTGTCTAGCCATTATCCTACCTTCATCTGCAAGGCCGCAGTCTGTGCTCGTTTGCCTACTTGTACTGCCCATCTAGAGTCAAGCATTTGAATCGACGCTTCTTCGAAATCCTCGGCGTGAATTCCTGCCCACATTTTTTTAAACTTTTTGAGTCTTGGGACACCCATGTTGAACGCCATATCCATGAGCACCATCTGTCTGGTCGCGGACAATCCGTCAATGCAACTGTGTGCGGCCATGAGTTCCGCTTCCACGATAGCGATGTCATTACAGGCCAAATAGACAGCATCATCATAATTTATACCATGCTCATAAACTGCTTCGATGTTTGGGATATCTAAGTGGTCAAGCTCTTCTTTGCTTATGCCACGATCTTCTAGGTTTCTTCCTATGCCTACCGTATCTATGCCTAGTGTATCTTTGTACACTGACATCCTATAACCCTCGTGCTTTACAAGAGACTCGACAAAGGCTTCTCTGCTGTATTTCATTTACCAGCCCCTAGTACTGTTTTGAGTTTGACTAATTCCAGCTCAAGTTGATGAACTCTTACTATTGTGTCTTGCACAGATTTAGGTGGCTCAAACTTATCAATCCATTCATCGTTTTCTTCTACCTCAGCCATAGTCAGTTCAAGATTGTGCTCAAGAAAGCTGATGCGTTCAGTCAAGCCAAAGTAAACCCACACAGATACTGCGGTAAAAGCAATCATGCTAATTAGATTACGAAGGGGTATTGTTACTTCACTACCCTCATTAATTTTAGTAGCCACTTGTTTCATTTTTCGTTATTGAGCCAAACCGCAAATGCACCTGTCATTGCCCCCGTGACCACACTCACCAGAGCTGACTGCTGAGTTGTTGGGTCGGGTAGAAGCATGAACCACTCCACTACTCGCCACGCTGACACTGACATCATCAGCATCATAAAGCGTGGCAGTATCTTCCAAGCCAGTATTCTTTCCATTGCTACGGTCACGATTGATCCTCGCTTGCTCTGCTGTAGTTCTGTTGTGCATGTCCCACATGTGGTACATTACTTCTTACCGAAGAATTTAGTTGCGCTACGCACGCCAAAAGAAGCGGCAACGATAACGCCCAAGGAATATTGATACCATTCAGGCATTGAGTTGAGCTGCGCGAATCCATTTGCAACAACCTCTTCCATTCCAGGTATGAATGCCAAGATCAGTGGTATGCTAAATAAAATTACAAGCCACTCATCAGCCCATGAGTTGCTTTTACCTTTAGCCATCTCAAGATCCCAGTCGATCTCGCCTGTGGCTTTCTTCTGCATGACGGTAGCTTCGGCTTGTGCCTTAGCAACCTTAGTTGCAGAGACTGCTTTCTTTTCTTCAACCTTACCCTCAAGCCAAGTGCTGGCGAGGGATGATATTGGTCCTATTAAAAGATTGAGCATTATCTGTTTCTAAGCCTTTCTATGACGTTTAACTTTCTTAGCAATCTTCTTGGGTTGCTTAGAATGCTGCTCGCCTTTTTTAATAGACTTACGCTTCTTCTTTGTAGTTTCTGCATACTCTTTATCAGACAAACTTTTAATCGCAGAAGCAGGTAAGTAGCGTTCGCCTGTAGCATTCTTACCCTGCGTAGAAGGTTTTCCACTCTTGGTGCTCCACTTCTGTCTAGTCCATTTCTTAAGACTTTTTTGAGATTTCTTAAGGGGCATTACAAAATACCTTTAGCTTTAGCTACGAAGTAGAACAGGCCACCTACCGCTGAAAGAAGTAGACAAATTATTATTGTCCATCCAAGAGCTTCCATTATGTCTGCTCTTTTTTTAGCGGCCATCTTCCGTTGGTGTTGTCTGGACTTTCTGGCCTCAGCTTGGAATCTTTGCCAGTCATCCCAAAGACCACCTCGGCCTGTCCAAATCATAATTTCCTTCAGGCTGTTTTCTTGTTCGCGTATCTTTTCAAGAGCCATGAATTCTTCTAGGTCTGTATTCTTCTGGCCTGTCTTCTTTCTTTTATTCCCACGCCGTTGCAGTTCTTCTTTGGCAAACACAAAGTCGTTGATCTGCTTGCCTGCTGAAGCCAGATCACGCCCGTTGCTTACACACTGTTTGATTACGGCAAAGGCCGCGTTGGCTGCTGCAAGCTCCGCGAGCATTCATTTCCCCTTAGTATATTTTTATGATGTCATCCTCGTTGACCATACGAGGCAGGCAATAAGCTGCTACTCTGTTTCGTGTATAACCAAAGTAATCGTTCTGTGATGTGTAGGTTCGGCTGACCCTGTTTGCAAAATACAAACACTCGTTAAGGTCTCTAAAGTACATATCATTTGATACGAGCTGTTCACCGCCGCCTGGCTTAATCAGAAAGACTGACAGCAAGAACAGATGTACAACCATCAGTCTTTGTAGCCGCCGCCAGCTTTCTTGTATTGCTGCGCCAACATCTGTGCCTTTCGGGCTGACCACTGACCGGGCTTACCGCCTTTACTGCCAGCTTTGATCTTGTTGAAGAGACGCTTACGCATTGTAGGCTTGGTGTAATTACCAGCCTCATTTACCTTGCTTTTTGTTTTTGGCTTTTTGCTTGGCACGATCTGACAGATCCTTAAAATGAAACACCTTCTTGGATGACTTGGACATAGTCTTGCCAGTCATTATTGTCCCGTCTTTGTGTTTGTGGATTTCACCGCGATAGGGTTTGCCATCACGGAAGTAATGAATACCAGCGGCCATTATTTGCTATAGTCCTTGACCATGCCGCCTGCTGCGTACATATGAACCTTCTTATTGGCCATACCACCCTTCATCATTCCAGGCCGTTTCTTGGCCATTCTCTTTTCTTCGTACCTAAAATCCGTTTTCTTTTTACCGTCAGGAAATTTAGAAGTTCTGTCTTTGTTATTCATGGGGTTGTTAGGGTCAGCCTCGTGATACTCACCCGTCATTTCTTTGTACTCAGCAAAACCTTTTTTACTCATTGTCATCGGCATTTCACAATCTCCAGATTACCATTTAACTTTGTCAGCCCAGTAAGCAGCTGACATTTTACCCTTGGCTATATTCTTTCCGTGCCTAGCCTTGAACGAAGCACGTTTCTTTTTCATCTTGTCGGATTCACCTGACTTAGGCTTGCCAGCTGTGCTAGCGCCTTGTTCACCAAATCTTATAAGCTTGATCTTCGTACCTTCTTTAGCCAGAACAGCGTGTGACTTAGAGGGATGCTTAGGTGTGCGCTTAGGTTTGTTGTAACCTGAGAAGGTCTCACCTCTGTATTCAATGCTCATGTTGCTAATCCTTCTGGAACACACCTGAATTTATACTGATGTGGTCCAGGCATGATGAAAGTCATCTGTTCGATCATTACCTGAGTACGAGCAAGACACTCTTCTTCCGTTTTGTACGGTCCATAGGTGTCTTCAGCGACAATACAGTTGCTTTCAGCTACTAAAGAGCAGGCTAATACCATTGCAGTGTACAACATCAGGGTTCTTTCCAGCCCTCAGCCTTCATAGCCCACTCGACGTGCTCTAATCCGTAATCAATACCAGTGTCCTGTCGGATTTTGGCTCGTACGTAGTAGACATCGGAGTGGGGGAAGTTCAGAGCTGTATCGTTACGGTGGGCTTTACGATAGAATTCTTCTAATACAGATAGGTATACTCGATTGTTAGACATTTGTCAACTGTAATTATACACTACAAAGATTTTAGGGGATGAAATGCTTAGCGTTCCCATTATGAGTAAGGGATACGAATAATACACACTATAATACACATTAGTTTATGTAACATTAGTAAGTGTTCAAGCTTTTATAGTGCTTTTTTTCATTAGTCTTAGTGAACATTTACTTATGTAAGTTATAACGTTTTCTAAATCACTTGTCAAGTGTAATAATACACTAAAGATAAAAATATATAGCGTGTGCTGCACCCTTTATGCTCAAGCTTTTGTCGTATCAACTAGTGGTTTCCAGTTTATATGCCTGATCTGTGTACGGTTACAAGCATACGTACGCCCATACCCCCCATGTCCCATGCCCACCCCGTCATCTTCGCGCGTCAAACCGTGCAAGCGGCGCGTGGTGACACACAATTCCTTGCACACATTCACCATGCAGGTCGTAATACGCTGTTTAGCAACACTTTTCTGCTCAGAACTACCTGATAAGATATCAGTTGACAGCGATTGGCACTGAATAATTCGATGAATTATAAAATGGTGGTGTGTTGGAGGGAGGAAGCATAAACATTAGCCAGACCTTTAGGTCTGAGAGTTGGAACTGTTCCAAGTCAGCCTAATAGCCAACTGGTTGTCTTACAACCATACCCCCCATTAGAGTTTGGTCGATGTCGGTAATACCGACCAGGTGTGCGCAGCCCTACGAAGAATCAACTTCGTACCCATCTCTTATTCCCCTTTACTTTAGTGAAGGGGAATAGAGAGATGGATCAGTTTCAAATCAGCAAAATCAATGTCAGCTTTCCACATGATCACGAAGAATCAACTTCGTCGGCTTCGCTGAGTTGGAACTGTTCCAAGTCAAAATTCCCAACCCCTTACGTCCTTCTTAGAAAAATGACCCTGAGTTCTTACGAAGGGTCATTTATTCTTAGAAGGACTTGGGACGACCCACCAAGTCCAAACCAAAATGGAGAATTTAGTCATGGCAAAGCCAACCTTGGAATTACAAAATGTTCTTGCAAAGCCTTTCGGCGAAATCAAGAAGAAAGAACACACATTCGCTGAGGCACTGGATCACTTCGGTGAAGTGATTGGAAGCCTTCCAAACTTCAAAAATAAGCAACTTCAGTTGCTTGAAGTTGGTCTTTTCTTGAGCCGTCTAAAGACGGAACTTGGTGGTGACACCAAGGCTTTCGGAGACTTTATTGCAAAGTCTGAGCTTGGCTCTAAAGCCAAACTCAAATGGGGCAAAGGCTTTAACTCAGAGATCAGCAAGCTGATCTTGCTCTCGACTCAGCATAAGAATGCTGTTGAGTTTGTTAAACTTGGATCAACAGACTCGCTTTCTGGCACTGGGTTATTGAAAGCCTTCAATAACTGGGCGAAGAAAGCTGGCAAAGACCAAGCGGTTTCAATGTCGGCTAAAGCCGTTGAGAAAAGAGCTGAGCAAGCGGCTCAAAAAGAAGCCGCCGAGAAAGCCGCTAAAGCGGAAGCAAAGACCGCTGAGAAAGCCGCTAAAGCGGAAGAAAAGCGGATTGCTTCCTTAGAAGCACAAGTCAAAGAGCAAGAGGCTCAGCTTGCTGAAGCCTCAAAGATTGTTCCAGTAGGAACAACTAAGGTCAAAGCAAAGAAAGCTAAGAAGCTTTCAGCTACTGAGTTTGCTACTGAAGTAGCACTTCAACTAGAGTTGAATGGCATTTCGGTTGCTGACTTCCAAAATGCTCTAGAAGAGCAGTTGGAAATGCTTTCTGAAGCGGCTTAATAAGCCGTTACATCATCATAGCGTACCAAAGCCCTTACAGCTTGCTGTAGGGGCTTTTTTTATGCCTGAGCAACAAACTTGTTTGTTGGATGAGTTGGAACAGTTCCAAGTCACAATCCCTCACATAACACATCACATAGGAGCGTGCATCATGCACTACATTCGTAAACTTTTCGACGTTCTTTTCACCATATCTTTCTTAGGCGCTAGCATGTGCGGCGCAATGTTCGCAATCGGGCAGGGCATCTATTTGGTCTGTAATCAGCAAAAGGTTGATGGTCTGATTGTACTATGCCTAGGCTCTGTACTGGCATACATGGTCGTCCGATGCACTGACGCATACATGCGAAGTGCTTGATCATGCCTGCCAACA
>Ga0181389_1001087_pt1 | contig 10809 bp, 12 predicted proteins | sample 12SPOviralmetaG_FD_130121 | JGI IMG/M metagenome (GOLD analysis project Ga0181389, IMG submission 130121) | Marine viral communities from the oligotrophic San Pedro Time Series (SPOT) site, San Pedro Channel, CA, USA - 12 SPOT_SRF_2010-06-29 | ecosystem: Environmental > Aquatic > Marine > Strait...
TCCGAAAGAAAAGATTGATGAAAGAATATCAATATTCAAAAGAAATATGACATCATTACATTATGATGTTATGGCAAATCCAATCGGTGTAAAGGGTATTGGTAAGTATGAAGTAAAGGATTCAGAAAATGCATTCTCTCAGTATAAAAAAGGAACACCAGTTCACGTTAAATCAGCTATCAATTACAATTCATTAATTGAATATTGGTATGAGGGAAAACGATATGAGAAAATCACTAATGGTAACAAAATTAAATGGGTGTATTTGAAAGAGAATGAGTTTGGTTTTGATACAATAGCATACAAAGGTTATGAAGACCCACCACAGATTTTAGATATGATTAAAAAATATATCGACCATAAAAAAATGTATGAACAAGCAATGTCAAAGAAAATCGGTATGTTTTATCAGGCATTAGATTGGGGTGGAGTAGAAGATAAAACAACATCTATGAATAGGTTCTTTTAAAAAAATAATTTAAGTTTTAGAATTAACAAATGATATTTATAATTGAAAAATAGGAGAAAATGGTTATGAACAAAAGTCAGTTAACAAACTTCATCACAAAGTATACTTTGGGTGGAGAAATCAAATCAACAAAATGGACTTCAAACGGAACTTCACTATCAACAAGATTTATCTCAGGTGATAAGTCAGTAGTGGGTAAAGTAGAGTTGAATAAGTTTAGTCATCTATCACCTTGTGAATTAGGTGTGTACAATACAGGACAACTATCAAGTTTGCTATCAGTATTGGGGGATGATATTGATTTAAATCTATCACAATCAGGTGATAAGTTTATTTCAATGGAGTTCGAGGACACGAACAGAAAAACAAAATCAAAATATATGTTAAGTGATTTATCGGTTATACCAACACCACCAGCACTAAAGAATCTTCCAGATTCATTTGAGTTAGGTATCAAGGTAGACCCATATTTCGTGAATACATTTATTAGTGGTAAGGGTGCTTTGTCCGAAGCAGAAACCTTTACTATCTTGACAGAAAATGGAGAAACTAAAATAGTTATCGGTTATGCAAGTATCGCATCTAATCGTGTAACAATTCCAGTAGAAACCACTAAGTCAGCAGACATTGAACCAATCAGTTTCAATGCAAATATGTTCGCATCAATCTTAAGTGCAAACAAAGACTGTGAAAGCGCAACATTAGAAGTTAGTTCCGCAGGTTTATCAAGAATACAATTCTCAATCGATAATTACGATTCAGAATACTTCTTGGTATCAACACAAGCAGTTAACTAATGGAGAGTGTAAAACACTCGCTTTGGGTGGAGAAATACCGTCCACAAAACTTAGATAATTATATCGGTAATGACCATTTAAAATCAAAGGTGTCGGTATATCTTGAATCAGGAGATATACCACATCTATTGTTATTCGGTAGAGCAGGAACAGGTAAAACCACTCTTGCTAAATTGTTGGTTAACAATATTGATTGTGATTATCTATACATAAACGCATCTGATGAGAATAGTGTAGATGTGGTTCGTGAGAAAGTCAAGAACTTCGCATCAACATTAGGTTTCAAAGATATGAAAGTTATAATCTTGGACGAGTGTGATTACATTACACCAAACGCTCAAGCAGCACTTCGTAATCTTATGGAAACTTTCTCAAAGAATTGTCGTTTTATATTAACTTGTAATTATGTGGAAAGAATTATTGACCCGATACAAAGTCGTTGTCAGTCTTTCCAGATAATTCCACCAGATAGAAAACAAGTCGCACAACATCTGGCAAATATATTGAATAATGAAAATGTTCAGTATGATGTTAAAGATATAGCAACCATAGTGAATGGTGGTTATCCAGATATCAGACGAGTAATCAATGGTGCTCAAAGACAGGTAGTTAATGGAAAGTTAGTGATTGATGAAAATACAATCACACAGAATGATTACAAACTACAAGTTTTAGAAATATTAAAGACACAAGATAAAAAATCATCATTTCAGAGTATTAGACAATTATTAGCAGACTCAAAAGTTACAGACTTTAGTGATTTGTATAAGTTAATGTTTGATACGATAGATGATTGGGCAACTGGTAATATCGCTGAGTGTATTTTAATCTTGTCAAAATATCAACAATCAGACGCAGTCGTAGTGGATAAAGAAATCAATGTTATGGCTATGTTTGTAGAAATCATAGGGACAATAAAATGAGTCAATTAGAGAGAGAACAACCAGGTCTTCAAATAGACATATCAAAAACAGATACTATTGTTTGTGATGAGTGTGGAAACGCTTCTTTTATACAGGCATTTTTCTTAAAGAAAGTATCAGCTTTGGTATCACCAACAGGTAAAGAAGCTATTGTTCCAATTCAAGTTTTCAGTTGTGGTAATTGTGGAGCAATTCCAAAGAATATGATGGACCAAATTGGAGAGCAATAGTGGGAGTATTAGAAAAGTTAGGTTGGAAACCACCTTCAAGTAAAGATAGTGGTATCACGGAAGCAGATACACTTTATTCTGATGATGTAATAAAATATGTAGAGTCATACTACAAAGATGAAATGAGAATCATAAATTATAATGTAAATGGAACCGAGTCTGATTACAGATATCAAGAAGCATCCAAGTATACAAGACCAGTAGCGTTTAATTTAAAGGCAGATTATTATCTAAATGGAAGTAGAGTTGAGGACTTGAAGTATAATGGTAAAGACGCTCCATTACAAATACATTGTTTTGGGGATAGTTGGACTTATGGTTGGGATATTGAACAAGAGGAAACTTTTGTTCACTTACTCGGAGATGAAAACACATCAGTATATAATTATGGTGCGGGTAAAACTGGTTTAGATTATGCAGTTAAAAAGATAACTGAAGTTTATACTGAGTTTAATCATAAAGAAAATGAAAATTTTGTCTATGTGATAACAATTCCACATAGTTTTAGAAGAATGCATTTCGAAGACAACGGAGTAGGTCGTAGGTGTTGGGATAAACCAACAGCAGCTGAGGTAAATGAATACAATCACTACTTATATTTTCTACATCACTACGAAATTCTAAATCGTTTAATCGGTAGAGATAAAATAATATGGGGAACTTGGGACGACGAAGTTCCAAAACATATGATTGATATATTTTTTGACTTACACGACTACGCTGGAAGACACCCAGGCCCTGAATCTCACAGATTATATGCAGAAAAAATTAAAGATATAATGAGAAAAAGTGGTTGGTATGAAAAAGAAAATAAATAGAGTTCACTACAATGTAGATAAATTCTACAATGAAAATTATAGAATAGTTTTAAAAGAACAAACTGAACATAATTTTCCAAAAGGTGAACACGGAATGAAACTCTATCAACACATTGACGACGAGGGTAATACAATATATTCTAATGAACAAGGTGAATATGTTTACAATCATCATCAAGCTCTTAACATTTATCAAAACAATATGGGTAAATTTGAGGGTGGAAGACAACACGACCCAATCTACAATGATGAAAATGTTAGAAAACAAATCTACACCTTTGGTTGTAGTTGGACTTATGGTTGGGATATACCACAAACTCAAACCTTTACTCATTTACTCGGAGATGAAAACACAGCAGTTCATAATTACGGAGCAGGTGGAACAGGTTTAGATTTTGCAGTCAAGACTCTATCAGAAGTTTACATACCAACATCAACAAGACAAATATTTATTATTACAATGCCACACTTTTTCAGACGAACTTGGTTTGATGATAATGGTGTTGTATTGAGGTCTTGGCAAGTAAAGGAACAAACCGATATAAATGAATATAATCACTACTTTAATTTTTTACATAATTATGAATTACTAAACAGATTTGTAGGTCGTGATAAAATTATATGGGGGACTTGGGAAAATGATATACCAAGAGATAAATTTGATGTAGTGTTCGAGTGTATTGACCACACATCAGATGGATTACATCCAGGTCCAAAAGCTCATAAACAATATGCAGAAAGACTAAAAGATGTATTACAAGATAGATTTAAGTAATTACGAACCACGAGAAGTTCAAAAGTATCAAGAGTTTACAAAATACAATGATATTAGTTCAGAACAAATACAAGTAATATCAGAAGAGTTGGATAACTTTAAAGATTCATTTGGAAAAGATTGGAAAGAGTGGAATTTAAAAGACCTACGAAGTAGATTAAAAGATAATTGGACATTTTATTTAACGGAGTGTGGTTGGGCATTTATTGATTGGAATAAGAAATATCCTTATTTATGCAATCGTTATATAATGCCAGAATATAGAAATAAAGGATTAGGAAGTGATTTAGTTTGGTTAAGGTGTAATGAAATCAAACAACAAGGATACAATTATGCGATGATTAAGTTAGAAGATTGGAATACACCGGCATTATCGGTGATGAAGGAAAAAATATTCACAAAAATTGACTAAGTGTATATTTATATATAAGGAAGAATTATGTCAACAGCAGCACAAAACAAAGCAAAAAGTTTATTAAACTATATTACAGGTAGTTCCGGTGGTTGGCCAACAAATACAAATGTTGCCATAGTAGCTGGTTTAGATTACTTTATTGAAGAAAGTACAGATAATATTTACTTCAATGAAATGAATACTGCTTGTGGTATGTATGGTTCATACACAATCCAATCATCTTTTATGGACCAAGTATCAGATTATGCAAATGAAAAAGGTTGTACAACTGCATACATTTACGGACAAGATGATATTAGAAAGAAAAACCCATCAACGATTCAACAACCATTAATTAGTGCGAGTTTTGCAAGACACGGGATAGCAGTCAATTTTGAGTATGGTGATGACACAGGAAGAACATACTTTTCACAAAGAGGAAACTCAGACCACTTAGATAAGTTTCATTTGTGGATGCAATCACCTTGGTTTAGTGATGATAATTTATTAGAAATAGTAAGTGGTTCATTTAACAAAAATTCATTTAGAACTATATTAGGTTCATCACCAGTTAGTTCAAGTTTAGTTCCATTATTTAACACAGGTTCTTTTAGTTCTAACAATTCATATCATCCAGATTACTTAGTTAGAAGTCCAGGACAACACGCAGCAGGACCAGGTGGTGAATTTGGGTTAGAGTTTCATAAGTATAATTCAGGAACAGATGATTATCAGAATGCAGCAAATAGTGGTTCACTTTTAATTGAAAAGTTTATTATTGGTAGTGGTAGTATTAAAAATAATGAGGGTTATGCTTCTCAAAATAAATTAGAAGTCATTATGACACCAGACAGAAATATCATAGCTCGAGATAAAGACTTTTTTGTAAATGACAGCGCACCAAAATACAAAGCAGATGGTGATAGATGGTATGGTAAAAATACTATTATGTTATCAACCGTAAGTGGTAGTTTAATTAAAATGTATGATGGTTCAACAAAACAAGTTCAAGATGTAGCAGCAGGTGATATAGTTAAATCATATTTACCAGTTGGTATGCCAGATGAATTTTCTGCACAAGATTGGATAGATTATTCCACTACAAGTTTAGACGGGTCAACAATGTCAGGTTCAGTTGTTGTTAGAACATTTGAATCAGAAGCATTTGGTTATATGTTAGTCAATGGTTCTATAAAGATTCCATACTCTGACCAAGCAATGCATAAAGGAATACAATATTTCACTAAGATTGGGGATACTTGGTCTTGGAAAAAGCCAGATGAAGGATTATCAGTTGGTAATTACTTTTTAAATTCATCTGAAGAAGAAGTAGAAATAACATCCATATCAGAAGTTAGTCAATCAGTCAATCAATATTCATTAGATGTTGAGGATATCGATACTTATTTCCAAAGTGATATTGTGGTTCACAATTTACCACCAAAATAAAGAGGTTATATGAAACAAAATGATAGGTTTCAATTCGTAGTTCATAAAGAAAATTTTTTATCCCTAAGTCAATGTCAAAAATTAATGAGATACTTAGAAACAGGCCAACCAACTGAATCAGAACTCGCTGGTAATTATGACGATAATTTATTGAATAAGAAAGTTCGTGATAACAAAGAAGTTGTAATCAACAATGAAAAATTAAACAACAAACTAAAAATGGTTTTTGAATTATCTAATCATTCTATTTATGATTATAATATACAAGAAATGGAAAAGGTAAAAATACTACGATATGAAAATGGTGGTAAATACAAATGGCATACTGATACAGGAGCAAAAGAAACTTCAACAAGAAAATTAACAGCGGTAGTTCAATTATCAGATGAAACATTATATGAGGGTGGAGACTTAGAGTTCGGTATCACAGATGACTCAGGTGAAAAAAATTATACGGCACCAAGAACACGAGGAAGTATAATAATCTTCCCATCATTTTTATCACATAGAGTTACACCAATTACAAAGGGTAGAAGATATTCATTGATAACTTGGATGAACGGGGATACTTGGAAATGAAACAAAACAATAACTGGCAGTGGTATATGTCAAGACCAAACTTTTTAACAAGTGATGAGTGTGATGAATTGGTTGAAAGAATTAAAAACACCGAAAAAGGTGAACAAGGTTGTTTAGACGACCACATTGGAGATGACCACAATACAGATTTTAGAAATGTAACAGAGTGGTATTTACATAAAGATATGAGAGATTATGTTGTAGGGGATTATAGTTCATTACAACAGAAGTTATTCGTAGCAGGTAAGGTTTGTAATCAATTGTCTTGGAACTTTGATGTTCAAGAGGTTGAAAACAATATAAAAATGATAGAGTATTTACCAGGTGATTTCTTCACTTGGCATTCAGATTTTAACAATGGTAAAAGCTCTACAAGAAAATTAGCTATGATTATTCAGTTGTCAGACCCAAAGGATTATGAAGGTGGTTCAACACAATTAGCAATCCAAGACCCAAAGACATTAGAATTTTACGAGATGCCGAAAGAAAAAGGAACACTATTAGTATTTTGTCCTTTATTATTTCATAGAGTTACACCAGTAGAGAGTGGTGTTAGATATTGTATCCAAGAATTTATGTTGGGTGACACCTTTGTATAAATATTTATATGCAAATGGGTGTAGTTGGGTTGACGGAGATGAACTTCAAGATAGAGAGGAACAAAGATTTAGTCAATTATTATGTAATGATTTAAATCTTGAAGAAATAAACCAAGCAATAGCTGGTTGTAACAATGAAACCATAATAAAAAATACGAGAGATTGGATTCTTGAAAACAAGGAATTGATTGATGAAACGATATTTATTATAGGATTTACAGCAGAAAGCCGTTCCAATTTAGATTGGGATTTCTATGAAGTTGAACTTTTTAAAAGATTTTTAGATAAATATTTTTGTAAACACATTTTATTTTTTTCATTTGGTAGAACACACAAAGATATAAACTTAGATAACTTTACAGATAAACCATTTTATGAAGTGGTTTCTAAAAATGCAAATAAGTTATCTGATATTTTTTGTGAAAACGGACACCCAAATGAAAAGAGTCATAGAAAGTTTGCAGAATACTTGAAGGAATATATTGATGTATAAAAAAATAGATATGAAAGAACTAAAATTGAATCAAGATTTTAGGTGGATTATTACGAGAGAAAATTTCTTTTCACAAGAGGAATGTGATGAGTTAATTAAATATATTGATAAACATGCGGAAAGAAAAAGAGGACACAATGTTCCAAAGTGGAAAATGATGGAGTGGGATAAGGTTGACTCAAACAAAGACATTGATAAGTTAACAAAAGCTGAACATAGTGAGAACTTTGATTGGGGAGACAATGAGTGTATATTGAACATCAGTAAAAATGATGAACAAAAATATCTTGATAAGTTTTGGAGTGTTATACAGATAGCCAATGCAACAACATTCAAATATAAAATAAAAGGTATATATCACAACAGAATACAAGCTCATAGATATGATAAAAATGATTCTTATAATCCACACTCAGATTTCCACAATTACAAAGATTATAGCACACCAAAGTTAACTTGTATTGTATTTTTAAATGATGGTTCTGAATATGAGGGTGGTGAGTTCAGAATGTTTGACGGAACAATCATAGAACCAGAAGTAGGAAAATTAGTTATACATCCGGCATTTGCAGGACACGAGGTAAAACCAATAACAAGTGGCCATAGATACTCTTGTATCGCTTGGGCAGTAGGAGATACTTTTGTCTAATGAAAAAGAAAGACCTAAAAATAGCATTAGCAATATGTCCACAATGGTCAACATCAACACCGTCATTTGCATTAGGTAGTCTTAATACTGCCCTAAACAACGCAGGGTTTACATCAACAAAACAATTCGATATAAATATGATGAGTTCATTGTATTTAGCAGATACCAATCCAGAGTTATTTAGAAAGTGGATTGAAGATGACCCTTGGTCTACAAAAAAGATTTTCGTAGGACAAATCATACCATTGTTTCAAGAGTTTTGGTTCAAAATAGTTGAAGAACTTTCAACATATGATGTCGTAGCGTTCACAACATATTCATCAAACATAATGACAACAGACTTTCTCGCTCGTTATTTAAGACAAATAAATCCAACTATACGAATTTGGTATGGTGGACCTTTTTGTTGGTATGGGGAAAATGGTGGATTAGTAGAGGCAGGTATCAATCAAAACTATGGTGGTGGACATAGAAGTGAATTAGAAGTATCAAGAATGGTAGCTATGAGTAGAGAGTTCGTAGATGTTGGTTGTGGGACCAATGAGGGTGAGAAGACCATTGTTGAGTTAGCAGAAAGTATTACAAACGAAGACGGAAACTACGAAAATGTAAAAGGTATTTGGACTTGGGATAAACTAAGACCATCACTACCAACGGTAATGCCATTGGGTCGTAGTGGTAGAAATCCAATCTATACTGGCAATCTACAAATTATGAAGTTAAATGATTTAGATTCACCGACTTGGTCTAAAGAAGTATTGGACGGATATACAAGAATTAGATACATTGATAGATATTCAAATGACTTTGGTCCAGACTTAACAGTACCGATTCAGGGCTCAAGAGGTTGCACTTTTAAATGCACATTTTGTAGTGAAACAAGAATGTATAGATATAGAAGTCCAGAGAAAATAGCAGGTGACATATCATTTTTGTATAACAATTATGGAGTTAAAAACTTTTGGTTTACTGATTCATTGATTAATGGTTCAATAAAAAATTATGGATTATTGATTGACTATATACTTGAAATGAAAGAAAAGGGTGAATTGCCAGAAGACATCAGATATGGTGGATACTTTAGAACACACAAAAAAATGGACACGGAATTTTTTGACAGAGCAAGAAAGTCAGGTTTAGTTTATATGAATATTGGTGTTGAAAATGGTGTAGCAAAAACATTAGCACTTATGGAAAAAAGACAAACACCAGAATTAGTTAGAGATTATTTAGACGCAGTAACCAAAGATGACCAAATAACATTTGATACAGGTTGGTTGCCAGGTTATCCACGAGAAACAAGTGTAGATTTTGCCAATAGTTTAAAGTTTTTATATGATGTAAAGCATAATTACAAACTCGGAGTTGACCACGGAGGTAGAATTAATATTATGAAAGGAACAGATGTATTGGTTGAAACACCATTAGCAGAAATGAAAGAGGTTTTCGGTATATCAAAAGAAGAAAGTCTAATGAAAAATTGGATTAGTGAAGACTATATTAACAATATTTTCAGTAGACATACAAAAGCACACTTAACAGACTTGTGGTTAAAAATATTTAAAATCAACAGACGAGGTTTAGTAATGGATGTTGATGACCACATTGAATTAAAAAAAGATACAAGAGTAAAGGAAGATTGGAAAACAAGAGAATATCAAGACGGAACAATGCCTAAACCACAATCTTGGGCATTAGATAAAGTATTGTATAGTTACAAATATGATGAAAAACGAAAGGATATTACTGATGAAAAGATTTTTGATACTTCGTTCTTAACACCACTAAGTTATGATAATGCATTATTAAGTCATCTCAAAAAAGAAAGTTTCCAAGATATATTAGAGAATTCTATTATTGACCAGATAAGAGGATTTTGTTGGGTTCTACATAATATTCACAAGAATATAAACTTAACATTTGATGTCGAAGATAATTTTAAAGTCTTTAATTTAAATGATACAAAGTTTTATTTTAGATTTGACTTTACAACAAATGAAAATAATGAATTTGAATTGGATTTAGAATTTAAAATCGATATAGATGAGCAAGATAAAGAGTTCATAGATATTAAGGGTGTTGATAATATATCCGTAGATAGAAAATATAAAATAAGTGGAAACTTTGATGATTACACCGAACAGAATGATAGCGTCAAAGAATTATATTTAGATTCAAATGACTATACAAAATACCAAATCAATCTACCAAGAACCAGAGTTACTGGTGGATACTAAATAATTTACATTTTCAGCTTCATACTAACTATTTATTTATATCTAAAAGGTTATTCACTATGAAAACAAAAACACTATTTGACCACATAAAAGAAATTACGAATTCACAGAACCCAAATTATTGGGACAATATTTCTGATGCGGATAAAAAAACTTGGTCAAACTATATGGTTCATAGATTTCTATCAATGAAACCAGAGTGGATTGAAGTAGTGAATGAAATACAACAATACTGGGAATTAGAACCTAAATCAGTTTATCAATTCTACACCAATGTAATTCCCAAAAGCAGAACATTTCTCAGATACACTAAATCTAAGAAGAAATCAAAGATAGAAAGTTGGGCTATGGATATATTATGTGATTACTTTCAAGAAAGTTCACAAAATATTGAAAA
>Ga0181389_1001088_pt1 | contig 10808 bp, 15 predicted proteins | sample 12SPOviralmetaG_FD_130121 | JGI IMG/M metagenome (GOLD analysis project Ga0181389, IMG submission 130121) | Marine viral communities from the oligotrophic San Pedro Time Series (SPOT) site, San Pedro Channel, CA, USA - 12 SPOT_SRF_2010-06-29 | ecosystem: Environmental > Aquatic > Marine > Strait...
CCCGTTATTTTAAGTAATAAATCTCCGCAAGATAATGATAACATATCTTTTGCCGTTTGTTCACGGCAGTTAATAAGCGCAGGTCGTGCACCAATGCAACTATACATTTTTCTTATAAGCGCTTCACAGTATGTTATGGGAGGGTCAGGTATCTCTTCTGAATCGCATGCTATTATTAAGAGCACACACACAAAACTTGTTCGCAATACACGCATGGCGTCTCTTCCTCGTCATCAAAAAAAGGGGCCGGTATAGGCTCAGGATACTTCGCTGCGTTTCTTGCCGACGTGTAGCCCGTGCGAAGAAAACTGCACACCACGCTGAGTAGCTTTACGTTTAATGGCAGCGGCGTTTCGGAGCTTTGCTCTACCTTGTTTGGTGGACTTAAGCTGCTCGGCCGACCTCTTAGGCAGGTATACGCCGGTACCTCCTTGACCTTTTTTGTCTTTTCCGCTCCACTGCCATTTCTGCTTTGACCACTTACTGAGCTTGTTTTTGCTTGAAGATTGTTTTCCTCCGACATACTCACCGCCTCTACTTTTGTATAGCTTTACTGCGAGTTGCATTGCTCTTGCTGAGTGCTTGCCTCCCATTTTAGCTTTTGCGTCTCTTTTGGCTTGTTCCCACTTCGCAGGGTCTCTCTTTTGTGCAACTGCCGCTACTTTTACCCAATGAGACTGCACAAAAGGCACAAAGCTCGCTTCTTTTCTTATATCATCTTCACTAAGAAAGGTTTCATTGTCAGCATTTAATATGTCAGGGTGCACATTTTCTATATCAGCTAAAAGCCTAGGGTCTACGTATTTCCTCTTAGTTCGCTTAGTTACATTGTATACTAAGTCGTCACTCTTCCTTTTGTAAGTACTGTAGCCGAGTGCCCCCATGCCTAAAGCACCTGCGCCTGTGCCTATAAGAACACCAGGGACTCCTCTGCCTGACATACCGCCCAATACAGCACCTAGCCCAGCTCCCGCAAGCCCATGCCCTACTGACTGACCTAATCTAAAGCTAGCGTTATATTTATCTGGGTCAACGTGGGTCATTTTACGCTTTTTCATATTTGCTTGCTTTCTCATGTGGTCTCGTATCACAGACTTTCTGTTATGCTCTGCTCTATTTTTACTAATAGGCATGAATCTTATATTGTTTCTGCCATTTCCGCCCCCGTCACGAAGCTGCCTCTTATGGTCGATCTCATGACCTGCGGGTACTTTACCCTTTAAACGCCTGTTCCATAGATTACGCTTTGCTCGATTACGCTTTGCTTCTGGTGAACTGTGAAATAGCCTGTACTCACGCTTGTAGTCTCGTTGTGCTGCCGCTTCTTTTACATACCAGTGTGCATCTTTTGCCGCCCGTCTACCCTTTTTATAGCCCGCTTTAGCATGAGCTCTGGCAGTAGCCACATTATCATCATCTATCCATACCTTAGATTTCTTACCTTGCATGTACCGAGCTATGTTTCTAGAAGCAATACCTTTCCCTCGATGCTCAGGACTCACATAAACAGCACCTACTCTGTGGTAACCGTCAGGATCTAATCTAGGTGTCATGAAACCAACGGCCTTGCCTTTATGAGTAAAAGCCACTCTTTCAGCTCCGCTGTCTGGTCTGACAAAGCCGGCTATGCCAGGATCTTTATCTGCTTCAATCAACAAGTCTCTCCCAACAGATGCCTGCTTTTGCAATGCGGCTCTACCCCGTTGGGTTAGCGTATAATGCTCACGGCCGGGGCGTGGGCGCTCTTCTACAGGGAAGTCAGACACGCTGCTATAGCCACGCTTTCGCATTTCTCGTAACAACTTAGCTTTATACTCGTTAATGCCATCTTCGTACTCAGTAATATTTAGTGTCTTTGTCCCTTTAGGAGCAAACCTAAGCCTACCTGCACCCCTACTGTGTCCTACCCAGAGATCGGCAGGCGGCGGAGAAGTCATTGGCTCGCCTTTGTCGTAAACAACCTCTCCATACCCCGCTTTACGCAGTTCATTTTCTATATCTCTGTAGTAGGAAGCGTACCCTGCTCTATCAGGGCCTTGCTCTAGATAATACGGGTTACCTTTTATGATCACTGCTTTCTTACGCTTAGCCGAAGCGTACTTTTGTAAATTTGTAAATCTACCGAGTAATTGTCGCATAGTTACAGTAGTCTCCGTCAGCAGTGGTTAGGCGTAAGGTAATTCTTAGATATATCGTTAAAATGATAAGTGCTACATAGAACATACATAATAGATAGTTTAGCATAATACATAACCTAGATAGCTAAAAATACGGGCAGCCGTACAGAGGCTAAGCCTCTTGAAATTAGCTACACCTAAGGCTACACCATTATGATTGAGTTGTATATAAACCCGTCTCTTCAATCATGCGTGTTGCTATATCTCGGTAAAACTCATAGACGTCTTCTGTTTGATCGTAGCCTATGACATAGTTAATGTTAGCTCGAGTTATGTCCTCAACTTCATCGAGAGTTACAGAAGAAGCGTCGCCTAAAGAGTCCTTTAAATTATCTATGTCACGCCGTAAGCAATCTATTATCTTTACTTTTTTCATCTTGAAAATGTAATCTAATGGGTATCTGCTTACCGCTTTGTGTGCGTCTGATTGAGGATTCACTAGTGCGCTATTAAACCAGCCACACACATAGTGATTAAAACTGAGCTCTCTTACATCATCTGGCCCTAGAGACGTTAAGTATTCTAAGACAGCGTTAAATACCTCTTCTTCATATACAGATGAGTCTCTTGTCTTCGAGAAAGGTATTACTAGCCACGTATCTGTAGAGTCGTCTTTTCCGGTAAAGTGCAGCCCTTTCGGGTCGAAAGGCGTGGGCTTATAACCCATATAGTCTTGTAACTGATCGCACTGGTTACCCAGCTCAAGCCGCTCTCGGCTGTCGTCTGATAAATAAGGGAACACTTCTATAAAGCGGTTACTTGGGATCTGTTCTTCTTCACAGTCAGTTAATCGGTACAAGTCCTCTACAACATCCTCTTGCTTTTTGCCTTTTGGGAATACCACCCAAGCCCTATGCCATGCGTGATATTTTCGGAGCGTTAAGCCTTTCCCTAGGACTACGCCCTCTTTCTTAACATCTGATCTAACACATACCCTTTTACCGTCGTCAATAGACTCTAGTAGAAAAGGCGCTTCTTCGTTTGAAAGGTAATAAACAGAGAATACTCTGTCATGCCCCTCAACTGTTTCCTTTGCATGGACTCTCATGGTCGCCCCTTTACGTAGTTAATTAAACGAAGCAATGACTTTGCCTGCTTCTCTAAAGAAAAACACTTGCCTGCAAATGTATAGAACTTGAAATTGTCTACATGGTCGAAGCCCTTAGTGTATTTCCTTGTCAGAACAATGGCACCTTTGAAGCGGCCTTGTTTATACACTTTGATGCAGTTAATATACCTGCCGTCGAAGCACAGATCTTCTAGTTGTTGGGCACTGAAGTCTGATCTCTTATCACCTGTACCATTAACAAGCCGGGTAGAGAATAAATTAAAGCTCATTAGTTATAGCTCAAACTTTGTCACAAAAGTGGCGGGTCTGATTTGACTACTCGTTATAGTGGCAGACAGGACGGCATGCATGACATAGTCATTTACCTCCCCGTGTATCCTATTAAAGAGTTCCTGACTTTCGGGGGTATAGTGGCTCATCTCACTATCGCCCTCTTTTATTAGTACGGTATGCTCCATGTTTGGGTAGCGGTCTTCCAGTATATATTCTGCGACCTCACACACAACTTCCAGAACCATATCCGACACTGACATGTCGTAGAAGCCATTGGAGCTTACATACTGTTTTACATACTTTTTTACAGCTCCCTCTTCAGACTCTACGGCACTTAAATCAACGAGCTCTAAGCTATCTTCTCTTGCTTCTTCCATGGCAGCGAATTCAACATCTCCGAACTCTTCGTCAATGCCCGTTCCGGGCAAGTTTTCCGTCTTAGGTGGGCGATAATTCTTTTCTGTTATTCTATGATATTTCATAATTTTACCTTTTCTTTTTAGTTGGTTACCACCAAGGGGGCGGCTCGCTAAATGACCAAGTAGCGAACCTCTCCTTGTCTTTTTTGTAGAATTCCCTGTATGTACGCACAGGGTCACTTTGGTATCTTTCGAAGTCTTTAACAGCCAGTGGAACGGGCTTGCCTTTTCTTCGATGCATTTTCGGCCTGTTAGGCAGTAGCTTGTACAGTTTAACGCTCTTATGCTCTTTTTCGTATCTCTCCTCGAACATATCCCCGAGAGTTAGCATAAGAGTTTCTAAGTATTTAAATCCAACGTCGCAGTGAGTAACCCATCTTGCGCATTTATGATTTCTCATTCTAGGTGTGTAGTGAGGTCTAGCATCAATGGTTTTTGCTAGCTCTGTTACCCACTCTAAGTCTAACTCACCTCTGTCTACTCTTGCTGTGATTAGCATTTGAACTGACTCAAGTGGCATTTTGCGTGTGTGTTGATCGCAATGCCATAGAGCAGCTTGGACCGGGTTTCGGTCAAGATAAAAGATATTGTAAACGCACCTCTATTCTATATCTACGTAAGCTAACTCGCCTACTCCAGTTACGATAACTGTAGGTAAATGCTTTGTTGAATCGGTTATCGCATAGTATTTACGTAGGACTTCGTAATAACCCGTGCCATCACAATAGTCACAGACAACGACGTCGCCCTCGGCATTTACAGGCGGTATGCCCTCGCATTCGCACCTTTTATACCGCCTCAGCTTTTTTACCTGTTCTTCAGGTAATAGTGCTTTGATAAGGGCTGTAACTTCATTCATTCGAGACTGTCTCCTTTCTGTGTACTACTTTATCGCACATAGAGAAGAGTAAAGTCGACCCTACCCTTTAAGAGGCTCAACCTCAACTTGACGCCCTCTAAGGGAACGTGCCTTTTCTATCATCTGGTTTCTTTTTTTATTTCGATTAGCCACATACCCTGCACCCAAACCAAGAGCGGCCCCAGCTACCACGGGAGCTACTCTTCCTCCCCCCAAAATACCTCCAAGAGCTGAGCCCGCTAAAGTATGGCCGAATCCTGATAAGCCAGCTTTAGCCTTACCTCTAGTCTTAAGGTCAGCTAGGTCTATCTGGTCATCAGAGTACCCTTTGCGTTTGAGATCTTCCCTAGCGGCTTTTGCACCCATTCTGTTGCCGGCTATTCCTACACCGCCGCCACCTACGGTTTCAACTAATAATGCTTCTTTTTCCATCAAAAAATCACCTAGTTCATTGCCTAAAGCTAGGTGGTGCTCTCGTGTCTTGTACATATTTATACCTTTCTTGCTTGTCGGGTGATAGAGCTATTAAAACATATATTTATATATAATGCACCTGGTAGGATTCGAACCTACGGCCGATGGTTTAGAAGACCATTGCTCTTCCACTGAGCTACAAGTGCATATGGGCCCGGCAGGATTTGAACCTGCGACCTACCGATTATGAGTCGGGAGCTCTAACCACTGAGCTACAGGCCCTCATTAATAGAACGTAACATACCAAACTCTTGGATCAAGGGTTTTTGGCCGATGATAGCGGAATGCTTTCAACAAGCACTCCATGCTGTTTAAGATAGTCAATACCCTCTGTCGAGTACGTGCTGTCTTCATGCACAATTACTTTGGATATACCAGCATGATGCATTAATTTAGAGCACATTAAGCAAGGTGCCTGCGTAACTGCACACCATGCACGTAGCGTGGATGCGCCTCTTCTCGCCGCATTAGCTACGGCGTTGAACTCTGCATGAGCACAGCCCACTTGACACTCAGTCCCACTCTTTATTCCACAAGACGTTCTTGTGCATACGTCTCCCCCGCACAAATCGCCTCCACCTCTAGGCGGTCCATTGTAGCCGTCAGACACTACTTCCCAAGTATTGGGCATAAATATTACTGCCCCTACTCTAGCTCTAGGGCATGGAGAGGTCTCTGATATAAGCATTGCTTGCCTAAGTCTCATAGAGATATGCTTGTATGACATAGGCTAATCTTTTGAAAGTGAGGTATCTAATGGTGTTGGCTTATCTTCTTTTAATTCTTGTGGCTCTGATTGCTCTTGACTGCTACTTGAAGAAAGATCTCTAACGCTCAGGGGGAGTACATTTGTTTCCTCTGAGATTAACATTGTTGTAATAGGGAACTTATCCTCAACTATATCTAATACGGCTTTTGCAATAACTTGTGTCTCCGGCTGAGTGCTTCCATGTAACCTGAGTTTTAAAAACTTGTACCAGTTATGTAAGTTACCCGTCATCCAAAAAGATGTATAAGTGTTTTGAGGTAATACGCCTCTTGCCTGTTCTCTACTTGTGCCTTTCTTTAGCAAATAGTTGTATACAGTTAGTGCATTGTCTGCGCAGTCTTTAACAAGATTAATCGCATAGCTCTCATTAACTACATGTGTATCTTTTAAGCTACATTGCAAGTTCTTATCAGACTGCTTTCTGAGCTCCTCCGGTACATACATCTTTAGAGACTCTGATGTATAGCGACGTGAGACTTCGTTAAAAGAAAAGGTTCTGTGCCGCATTATGTGCCCTCTAACAAATAAAGGGCATGTAATCGCTACAGTGAGTCCACTGTGCTCGAACGGGGAGGTATGCCCCTCTCTAATCATAAACCTTAAAAGCCTTATGTCATTAGGGGTAATCTCTGAGTCTCTGCCGTCTTTTGCGAAACTCACTCTTGCTGCGTGTGCGGCTCTTTTATCATCTCCCCAAGAATCAATTAACTCGACACCGCCATGCTCATCGCCATAAGTATATATCACTGCACTCTCCGTAAAAGTAAAAAGGTATTTATTGGTATCAGTGCTTGAGCTTTTGTTCAATATAAATGTAGGTAAAACCGAAAAGGGTCGCAGTTTCAAGCACTTACGTGTGATAAAACAGTGTAGACTAGAGTCGTAGTTTGTGCACCTAGCAAAACACTTGTCTGCTCTGATGTGGCAAAGCCCACAGAGGACAAATAGGACACATCGCTGTCCTTAATTACGTAACCTACAAAACAATAAAATGGAGATAAACTATGATAAACTATGATGAATTAGAATCAGAATGCTTTGATAGCATGAAAGAAATACTCGATACGCACCTTGGTGAGGGCGGTAAGTTCGATCTCTTTTTGGGGAAATATAGCCTAAAGGTTATTCTTCGCACTCTAGTGTCAAAAAGAGACGACCCATACTGGGAGAATGATCTACCTCGAGAGTCTGTCGCTCCGATGGTCAGAGGTGCCTCAGAACGGCATGTCCTAGAGTGGGACAAAGCTCCAATAAGAGAGTATGTGGATTTTATGCAAGAGACAGCACTAGACGAGAGTCAACCGTTAGCGGTGAGAGAGCTTTGTTTTGCAGGTGCTTTTCACCTGAACTTGTATGCAAATAAGGATACATCTCATCCAATACACTTGTTCCGTGATCTGTCGGGAGCTTGGATACGTCCAATGCTAAGGCTCGCTGATGCGGGGGAGCTTTTCCCTAAGTACGCATTACTCGCAACACTGAAGACAGCGGAATCGATTGAATCAGGGGAACCGGATCATTCTCACTTTCATGCAATGCTGCACCTTATGGAAGAGTATAGAATTAAGCTAGGCTTGGGTAAGCACGTTTATGACAAGATGCCTGAAAAGTATATTACATTACTAGACACTATAGGAGTAAGACACTAATGGACCGATTGCCTGATGGAGTTGAGCTAAGTTTACTTAAGCACGCAGCAGATAACGATACGTTTACGTATGACGAATTGATGGAGTTGGTGAAACCCGATACAAACCCGAATCCAAGCCCTAAAGACAAGGCTATGTACTTAACCTGGATTAATTACATAATGAGTACGCTGACCAATATCTACTATTGCCATCTAACGAAGTGCTTTAGGAAGACATGCCCAAAGACCTACTACCTCGGAGACCTGTGCTTTATCTTAGACAAAGAACAGCAAGCCGAATTAAACATATCCAGCGTATCTAATGCCACTGTAGAAGACTGTAGAGAAGCTACACTCGATGGGCACAAAGTACATATTCTTCTAACGGAGTTTGGGCAAGCAGGCACTTTTGCCTTGAAAAAGGGTAAGGAGCATATAGGTATAATTGAATCACAGAGTGGCACTATCGGGCTCTGTCCGCATTCAGTTTCCTACGCATTCTTGGGTATTATTTGCGGCAAACTAGTGTACGTAGAAGACCTAGCAGAATGGTCGATAAAATACGATAATGGTATACTGAGATTCGGAGAATTCTCTATAGACACGAGAGGTTAATAATGGTTGATATTCTAGCACCAAGCGAAGAAGTTCTTAATAATATATTTAAAGTTACGCTGTCTCAATATACGTTGGTTAACGGCTGTGACAGAAGAGAGATAGCGAGTACGGTCTTAGATGAATGTAACAAGAACATTAAGATCGTGACCACAAACGAAGATGGCACTCAAGAGTATATACCAGAGGCCAAAGAAGTGTACTTTACCCTATGCGATAAATTGTACGATTATATCCTCGACAGTGACGAGCTCGAAGAAGATGTGCAATCCACTTACTCTGATGATTCGACAGACATTGTATTCTGGAACAAAGGCGATGTGTGCGAGGGTATTGTAAAAACAAAAGAGGGCGAGTTTGATATAAAAAGGACTGTTAGAGAATTGCTCCCTATTCATCTAACTGTGAGCATTCAATACCCAAAGGCCACTAAAGCGTTAATGGCCTTACAAAATATAGAAAAGTACAAATTGCAATTCGAGTTCTTGGTTTTCCAAGAAGATCGGTTTTTACAAAACCTCGTTGAGCGCATGGAATGTTTCACCGTTGAGTGGGACCTTTAACCCGTAGGAGAAAGTGACGGTGGAAAATGAAGATAATCGTATATCCTGTTAATGCAGACCCGAACGCCAAAGGAATAGAAATCTATGCTATCTCTAAGACAATGATTGAGCATGTACTAGGTGGAAAAATCATGCTTGCAAAGCAAGAGGGAGAGAAGTCCACTCTTATTGCTGAAAAATCCGTAGACTCAAAACTGGATAATAATGCAGTCTTTCCACAGTACAAAGGGGTAGTGATCATTGCTCACCAAGACTGGGCAGACCTACCTTGACATCATAGTAAGCTACACAGTGAGCCTAGCAAACTTACTGTGTAGTTTGCTCGACGTTTGTTTTTAGCTCTGCTGCAAAACGCACTGTCTATACGAGATAAAAGACTGAGGAAGAACAGTTCGGCTTTCTCCGAGATGTATTAATTCGTGGTTACATCGGGAATCTCGTAAATCCACCAGACGCCATAAGGCAGAAAGAGAGACTAAAATGAACTCTTTAAATACAGGTGCCCCGCAAGAGGTTGACTGGATTCAAGCGGCGCTTGAAGATCTTGAATCGGAAAAGAGAGAATGGGAATATCACATGTGGGAGAACGGAGTACCGTTTAGAATTGGAAGAAGTAAGGTGTTCGGTGACGTGTTTGGTAATACGTTCCCTGAACCAGCAGAGAAGCACGTTTTTCACAAAGAACGAGAGCTAGTGGCCATGCGTCACAAGTTCTTCGAGCTCTTGTCTTTCACAAGAAAGCCAAGGGTATTGGTTCTAGACACAGAGTTGCGTCCTACTACACTGGAGCGAATCGGAGAACCTTTCGACTTTGCACCTAAGATTGCAATAGCGAAAGACGAAGACGACCGCCTGAACGTGGGTATCACGAAAGTAATGCTCTACTTCAACGGCGTAGTGCTCTATGTCCGAGAGGATACACCTCGACTAAGCCTTTCTCAGATAGAGCGTATTGTTTCCTCTCGGAAAAAAGACGCAGACTTTGACTTATTCTAAACAAATGCCGTAAGGCAGAAAGAGAGACTGAAATGAAAGTACGCTCAGACATCTACCGTAAGGTAGACAGAGAAGACGTAAATGAAACACTAGATAATCTGACATACAGAGAATCTTTGCTACTCCGCCGATGCATCGGTGAAGCTGTAGTAAGAACATCTTGGCTCGCAGAGATGATGCTCGAGATGGACGTTGACGCCCCTAACATAACCTCAGCTCTGTTAAAGATGGGCTACCAGCACACATACCTAGAGCCTGAGGGTGATGATAACGTGATGCCCGAGCCAGCGCTTGTCTTCAAGCCCAGTAATTTAGGGGACGAGGTCGCAGCTTGGTATCAGGAGAACGCTGTGCGTAATGGCATGGCATATAACCGCATTCTAAATGCTGCTTTCGTCACACTTAACAATGCGGACTTAAGGTCAGCAGAGGAGGTAAAGAAAGCTCTGTACGCAGCCACGTTAGGGGAGTTTGTAGTAATAAAAGAACTCCCAGAGATTTTCCTACACATACCGATCGATAACGACTTCGGCGCAGGAGAAATTATCCTGTGTGTCGTGGTTAAAGAAGATAAAACTCACATCGTCGTCAGTATCAATGACAAGCGATTAGATTACAGAAGTTCAGCTACGTCCGAACTCGACTAAACTTGTCAAAGGCAGTTTCCCGGATAACTACCGGGCGCTGCCTCGCTTACTCTTTAGCTCCCCTGCAAAACGCATCGCCTGTACGAGATAATAATATGAAGAAGAAAAGCCATGTTCTTTTTCCGAGATCTATTAACAAGTGGTTAGATCGGGAATCTCGCAAATCCACACAGCGCTCGAAAGAGCAGAAAAGAGAATTGATATGATGTTGGCAATTATTATATGTTTGGTGATCAACTTAAGTATGGGTTTACTAATACATCTAAGGCGGTCCTCCACAAAGCTAGCCCTTGAGAAAGAGGTTGCCTATAAGGTAG
>Ga0181389_1001091_pt1 | contig 10796 bp, 2 predicted proteins | sample 12SPOviralmetaG_FD_130121 | JGI IMG/M metagenome (GOLD analysis project Ga0181389, IMG submission 130121) | Marine viral communities from the oligotrophic San Pedro Time Series (SPOT) site, San Pedro Channel, CA, USA - 12 SPOT_SRF_2010-06-29 | ecosystem: Environmental > Aquatic > Marine > Strait...
AAATCTTCTTACATTTGTTTGCATAACATCGGGAAGACTACTAGTTTCAACCCACTCGTCTGAAGAAGGAGAAAGTTCTAGATGTCCAGTTTGAGTTATTACCGCAAAAGGATTTACGTTCATAGTCCCAGTAGCCAATTTTTGTGAAACTATATTAACATGTGTATAAGGTAAAGTCGTGACATCTCCACTTTTTGCAATATCGGTAGAATTGTTACTAGAAGAATATGAAAGACGAATTAAGTTTTCCCTAAACGAAGGCCTTAACTGATTGAATGGATTTATAGATGCCCTATAGTCTTCATTGTTGATATCTGAAAAATTGAAAGTACTAAAGTTGTCAGCAATAAATCCAGCCTTAGTTCGAGGATTACCGTTTGCATCGAGAACTGTTAATGCATTTGTGTTTGTTTCTAATAAACTCAAAGTAGTAAGTTCATATAAATTTGTTACTCTTTCTTCAATTTTTCCTATATCCTTCATTGTAAATCTTTTATTGGAAACAAAAGAACTAGTTAAATCTGAAGAATCAAAGGTATATGGGTTCAACTTGAACTTATAAAGAGCTAAAGAACTGGTCGGTATTTCTGGTTCGCGAGGAACTTCGGATGGTTCCCCCTGTATAACTTGAAGTTCTCCAAACCCAACATCACCACGACTGTCCTTAGAATTAGCAACCAAAACATCAATACGAGGTAGATAGTATTTCACTTCATCTAATGTGATTGATGATGCGTTTTGTGGTAATTTGACCACAGAGAATGTCGACGGCGATGAAGATGTAATGGTTGGTCTAAAGTCTAAAACATTTCTTAAAGAAATTTTTTCACCTGCGGCCGTAACGTGAGTTGGAATATTATCATAACCAACGGAATCGTAAGAATCCGCTGAAAAATATGTTCCTTGATCACTATGAGAAAAATGAGTAAAGTTTACTTTAACTTCTACATTATCGGATGGATAAGAATATCCACTCTTTATTTTTATCTTGGCAAAATCGTAATAATTATCCTTTTGTCCACCATCAAAGACAAATTGATGTGTCAAATCCACAAATGATCCATCACCGTCTTTTATTTCTACTGACTCAAGGGATATTCCGTCAACTACTCCTAAACTTATCTCAGAGGGTGGGGGAGAAGATGTGGAATATGTAAATATAGACTCAGGAGTTGCCGTTGTTTTAGTTCTATTTGTTGCGGATATTACATCATATATTAGAGCAACATAATTTTGTGAGGAATCTAATCCGGTGTACTTTCCTGTATCATCTGGAGCTACGTTTTGTATTTCGCCGTTTTCTTTCGCTAGTATCCATCCACTTTGTTCTACTCCACTGAGAGACAATGTGTTGTCCGACTGAACAGTAAGTGAAGATGAATCAAAATATTTTTGTACTGTGTATGAAGCGGCACCAACTGTTTTTGGAGAAGACGATGGTAAAGGAAATAAAAGATTATTAGATGTGGTTCCATGAATACTATTATCTAATACTGGAATCAAGTTATTTGAATCTGAATCCTGTAGATGTGTAACATTTCCAAAACTTTGATCAGAATTCATCTGTATGTTGAATATGTAAGCTCGGTATCCGACAGCGTCTTGTTCTATCCCTCTAAGATTTGTGGTTCCTATAGTTGTTGAACCATTAGAGTCAGTTACTACCAAATCTAATGTGCCAAAAACATTAATGTTTCCTAGTCCCTGTGTATTATCTGGATCAATATAAATGTAATTTCCAAATGTAGCTGGAACGGATTCTAATGTTTTAGTTACAGTTTGTCTCGCTTTTGGAACTGTTATATCTGTAGTTCCTATTTCTAAACGATAACCATCAACATACGCTATTCCATCAGTCACGTCTAGATTTAGGTTAGTCTCGTCCTTTTCTTCAAATATGGCTTTAAACTCATCGACCACATAATCACCAGATTCTTCTTTTGTTCTTTGTGCGAGTAAGTGGTTAATTCTATTATATGCATCAAAGGTACTCACTTCACGTGTAATAATACCATCCACTACACGAGCAACGAATACAAAGTTTTGGTCTGAATCTATCTGATCTGAGGTTGTAGGGGTTAACTTTATTTGATAACGATGTGCCCCAGGCGCAGTTATGTTAGGAACCTCCCCTTGATTATCATATAGTTCGGTATCTTCAGACTCAGTAATTATTTTTTGTTCTATTAAGAATCCAATATCAGTCGTTGGTGTGGAACTATACTTGTCTATGAAAGCACTACCACCTTCCATATAAACAAAATGACCTTGAGCAAAAAAATCTCCAGCAGAGAAGTAGGCTTTAGTTGAACGACCCGCTACTGGTATTGTCGAGGTATCGGCAGATGCAACGATTAAATTTGTAACCGTTGTACCTACACCAACTAAGGTGTCTGTGGCAGAAACTCTAGGTGAGATACTGCTATCTGATATAGATGAAGTATCGGTATACTGAACATAGAGTGTTTTTGGATCTGCGTTTGTAAGATCAACTACAACATCAAGTATTTTTAGTTCTATAGTTCCATTAGTTACTGTCTTACCAATCAAATCCGAATCGATAACACTTGAATCATCTAATCTGATGTATTCTATCTTATTATCGACCGTTGCACCGCCAGGACTAACCAAAGCTCCCTCTTTAAATATGTTTCTTCCAAATCTAGCAATCTCTTCTTGGATAATTGTCTGAGATTCTATTAATTCTCGTGCTTGAAGTGCTTTACCGGAATTAAACAACACTCGGTAATAACCATCTTCGGCTTTATAGAAATCTCTATATGTTTCTTTGAAAGTTTTATTTGTAAAATCTACCATGATTTATCCTAAAGAGTTATTACTACTTTGATGTCTTCTTGTTGTTCTAGATCTCGTCTAATTTTACTGCGATTCTCTACATATAACACATCACCTGAAAATTTGTCTATTCCATTTACCGGAGATATCGAAGAAATTTCTCCGATACCCACAACTCCACTCTGTGTTATGTTCTCAGAATCTTGAAAGGATTGGAATCCCGTAAAGGAATTTTGATGATAAGAAATCATATTACCTTCAGATTCGTCAACAAAAGCTTCCGCTTTAGAGGTTTCTCCGATTATTTTTTTACCCACCTCAAAAGGAGAAGAACCCGTCAATGTTAGTGAGGATAATGTTTTAGTGGACATTCCAGTATAAAGATTACCTTCCGGTGTTAATGGATTTTTAATGACTCCAATTTGTCTGAAATAATTTTCGACGATGAAGGTATCATTCTCTGTACCATTAGGTTTTATACTCATTAGAACCGAACTTGACTTCAAATCTTCAATAGGACTAAATCCTATCCCGTCAGAACTTGTTATGATAGGTCTTATGACAGCATCAGAACCAACATCACTAGTAACTTTTATATTTGCATTAACATAATCCTTACCGTAGTTGGTCATTTCCACTCTTACAATTTGACCATTTTTTATATGAGCGGTAGCTTCAGCTTCACTCCCATCACCTTCAACTGTCAATGTCGGTACAGTAGAGTATCCAGATCCTCCATTATCAACAAAAGCACTAATAATCTGACCACCAATAGAAGCTTCTCTAACAGCAAATTGTCTGTCTTCTATATCGCTACCACCCGTTGATGTCGCATGTTCTTGAACCGGAAAATGATTTGATGATAGTATATTTCTAATTTGTTCTGTACTCAGAGAAAATAAAAACTTCCAAGTATAACCATCACTAGTGCTAAAAGGTTGTTCATATGGAAAATTTAAGTTTTCAAAATGAGGTTCTATCATAGAAGGTACTGAGACACCATCAGAGTCCTTTCCACTCTCCAAACATATGTAAACATCTTTAGAGTCTGTGAGAACATAACATGGTGGGGTTATGGTAGAATGGGGAATAGAATTATCCCATCCAGAATAAATTGTTCCGGAAGACCAATTAACCCTCTTTACTACAAGAGTCGAATTAGCAACTTCAATTTTTTTGATAGATTGTAAATTATTTCTAAATTCTTTTTCTTCAGTTAGAGAATTAACAGGAAATATCGGACTATCACTATCATTATCGAATACATCGGATTTACCAATGCCAATGTAGTACTCGTCAGAACTGTTTTGAATATTATCCAACAAATTTTCTGCTAGAATTTTACTCATTGATTTTGTTACTATAGCTTTCATATTTTTTTCCTGTTAAAAAACCATATATTATATATAGTATTTAGTCTATTCGTTAAACGATTATGCAGTTAAGTCACCTAATTTAACTCTGATATTACCAGAATTGTCAAATATTTTTAATACCGTATCCTTTATTTCCATTCTTTGACCAGTTGTGTCGCTTCCAACGTTTAGTCCACCCGTGACTTCCGCGTTAGCTAATTTTACAGTATTACCAGAAACTTCAAATGGTGCTACCGAACTACTGTCTGTAACAACCTTAAACTTATCTGCTGTCAATACAAAATCGGAAGTGACTCCATTATTATTTAACTCGAATCCAGCAAAATGGCCATTAACATCTAAGTCCACAAAATATTTGGCACTTACATCCGGTATAGAACCTATAGCACTATTTAATGTTGCGGTAGTAACAAGTCCGGAAGTTGCGGTAGCAATCTGATCACCTATGCCGGAAGATAGGGTTGACAGATCTCCCGATATTACTGATATATCACTATCAGTTTCATCAATTCTAGTCTCTAGACTACTAACAGCACCTACGGTAGCAGCAAGACCAGTATCACTATGGTTAACTGTTGCTGCGAGAGATACTATATCAGAATTTAATGCTGATAAACCAGTTTCACTGTGATTGATTTGATTTGATAAATTGGAAACGGATGAAGTTGAAGCCTTTCCTGATACTGTGGAATTTAAGGAAGTAATTTTAGATTGGAGTGCGTTGAGACCTGTAGAATCGTCTGTGATATCTTGTTGCAAACTATCAATAGCGGAAAAGGTAGTTCCACTATCCAAATTTGCTTCAAGTGCGGTTACTTTACCCTGTACGATGACTAGGTCCCCACTTGACGCTTTTTGAGAGATGAGAGAAGATAATCCATCGGTTACGGAGGTTGAAGCTTTCCCCGCTACGGTACCATTCAAGGAAGTAATCTTAGATTGAAGAGCGTTGAGACCTGTGGAGTCATCTGTAATATCTTGTTCCAGACTGTCAATAGCATTAAAGATGGCACCACCACTATCCACAATCGCTTCAAGATCAGTGACATCTGATTGAACAATTGACATGCTATCGCTATCTGCGTTAACACGTGAGGTCAATGCGTTTACTGCTGTAACGGTTGCTTTATCTCCAAGGTCAGTTGTTAACTGCGCGATATTACTCTGATTCGTCGAGATGTTTCCGTTGGCGGTATTTACTTGTGACTGCACCCCAGAAACGGCCGAAACACGAGCGTTGATTTCTCCGGTTAAGTTAGTTTCAAGTGTACTAATATCTGACTGTGCAGTAGATAAACCGTCTTCAGTATCATCAACTCTAGAACTCAAAGCACTGACCGCTGATACTCTAGCAGATCTTTCACCATCAATCTCTGTTCCTAATGATGCAATACTGCTCTGGTTGGTAGAAATGTTTCCGTTAGCCGTATTTACTTGTGACTGTAGACCAGAGACAGCAGAAACGCGAGCGTTCGTTTCACCTGTTAAGTTTGTCGTTAGAGTAGAGATGTCTGACTGTGCAGTAGATAAACCGTCTTCAGTATCATCAACTCTAGAACTCAAAGCACTGACCGCTGATACTCTAGCAGATCTTTCACCGTCGATTTCTGTTCCTAGTGACGCGATGTTCGATTGATTGGAAGAGATGTTTCCATTAGCTGATGTTACCTGAGACTGTAATCCAGAAACAGCTGAGACACGAGCATTTGTTTCATCAGTTAAGTTTGTTGTTAATGTAGTAATGTCCGAATTAACTGAAGTCAATCCATTTTCGTTATCTGTTACTTTGTTCTCCAGAGCACTTACCGCAGAACTTGCTGCCTTATCATCTACGGTAGATGTCAATGCTGTTATTTCGGAATTAATTGTACTGATACTTCCTTCAGTAACAGATACTCTATTGGTCAGAGAATTGACCGCAGAAGTTGCAGCCTTTCCGTCCACAACACCTGTCAAGTTAGTAACTGCGCTGTTTAAAGTGGTTATAGAATCACTGTCGGCATCGACTCTACTTTCTAAAGCATTTACCGCAGCTACAGAAGCTTTATCTCCACTCAAACTAGTAACATTAGATTGTAGACTGGTTACATCACTTTGAACTGTAGAGATACTACCTTCAGTAGCGGTAACTCTACTGGTCAATGCGTTTACCGCAGTAGTTTCCGCTTTAGAAGAACCAAATCCAGTTACGGTACTTTCTAGAGATGTTATATCCGATTGTATAGTTGTTATAGAATCACTGTCGGCATCGACCCTATCTTCCAGAGAACTGACGGCAGAAGTATTTGCTGAAGTGGACGTATCCAGTCCTTGAACTTCACTTTGTAGTGTTTGAATGCTTTGATTTGCTGAAGTTATACTTCCTTCGGTGGAAGTCACTCTACTAGTCAGAGAGTTTAACGCACTTGATGTTGCGTATGCACCGTTTATAGTGTTTACAGTATTTGTTAGATTGGTTATCTTCTGTGATTCCGCAGTTAGATCACTATCAGTATCATCAATTCTTGTTGTTAAAGAATCTACAGCGGATTGTGATGCATAAGAACCATCTATAGTGTTAACTGTATTTTGTAGAGTGGTTATCTTTGAAGCTTCTACACTAAGAGAAGAATCTGTAGCATTAACTTGAGTCTGTAAAGAATCTGTAGCGGAAGTGTTTGCGGAAACTTGATTGGCTGTATTGTTATAACTATTTGTTAATGTCGTGACATCACTGGACAGTGCAGAAAGACCATTACTGTCAGCATCTACACGAGAAGTTAGAGTATTTAATGCTCCTGACGTTAATGATAAATTACTATCCGTAGAACCAAGATCCGCAGTTAAATTAGTAACATCTGTAGACACGGAAGAAATACTACCTTCAGTGGCAGTAACTCTACTAGTCAATGAAGTAAGAGAATCTGCATTCGCAGTTATCGCAGTCCAATTAGAATCTATACCCGACAGATCTACCGCATTGATAGCAGCGGACAAAGAATTGACATCTGAAGAAATTGATGTTATACTATCACTGTCCTGATCAACGCGAGTTGTTAACGTCTGTAATGCTGTAGCGTTTGCTTGAATACCTGTGATATCAAGATTATCTAATGAAGCTTCTAGTTGGGTTACCTTTGACGCTTCTGTAGATAGTCTGTCACTATCTTGATCCACTCTTGTAGTTAAGGATTCTAATGCTGTGGCATTGGCAGAAATTCCAGACAAATCCAAACCAGATAAGTCTGCTTGTAGTTGAGTCACCTTAGATGCTTCTGTGGATAGTCTATCACTATCAACATCTATTCTAGTTTCTAAAGCTTCCATGGCATCCGCAGTTGCAGCAACTGCATCTCCGGATATATCTAACCCATTAAAGTCTGCTGTCAATTGAGTTAGACTGTTTGATACTATAGTTAGATCACTATCAGTAGCGTTGACATTGGTTGTTAATGTCTGTAATGCAACTGCATTTGCTGAATCAGCGAGTTCTAAATTAGAAACCTTACTCTGAAGATTTACAACCTTAGATGCTTCTGTAGATAGTCTGTCACTATCTTGGTTTACTCTTGTAGTTAATGCTTCTGTCGCTGAAGCATTCGCAGAAATTCCTGATAAGTCCAAGGCACCTAGATCAGATGTTAACTGTGTAACGTCACTAGAAAGACTTTCCAAACCATCACTATCCTGATTTACTCTTACAGTCAAAGCACTCAAAGCTGTCGCGTTAGCTTGGATTCCTGAAGTATCAATATTTCCTAGATCTGCTTGAAGTTGAGTAACATCCGAAGATACCGCAGTCAAAGAATCACTATCAGCATCTACTCTAGATGTTAATTGTTGTAATGTAGTTGCGTTTGCGGTTATTCCGGTAATGTCAAGATCGGAAAAATCTGCTGATAATTGAGTGACATCTTGAGATAAGGAAGATAAACCATCACTATCTTGATTCACTCTTGTGGTTAAGGATTGTATTGCATTTGCGTTTGATGTAATACCTGATAGATCTAATGCGCCTATGTTGGCAGATAATTGTGTGACATCTTGAGATACCGCTAAGAGGTCACTGTCTTGATTGTCTATGCGACTAGTTAAAGTTTGTGTTGCACCACTATTAGCAGTGATATTACTTTCAGCACTAGTCAAACTATTTGATAGTGTAGTAACCTCTTGAGATAAAGAAGATAAATTATCACTATCCTGATCTACTCTTGTTTCTAAAGATTGTGTGGCTTGAGCAGCAATAGATAATACTGCGGCAGAATCCACGCCCTGTTCTATAACAGTCTCCAAATCAGTTACTTTAGAGGACACTGTAGATAAAGAATCACTATCTTGATCTACTCTTGTAGTTAAACTTTGAAGAGCCGTAGCATTGACTTGAATTCCGGAAGTATCTATATTACCCAAGTTAGAGGATAATTGTGTAACCTCTTGGGATACCGCTAAAATATCGCTGTCAGTTGCATCAATTCTGGTGGTCAATGAATTTGTCGCAGAAGTTACAATAGATTGAACTTCAGAAGAGTCCATTCCCGCTGTAAGTAATGCAGTCTCTAAAGTTGTAATATCTGTCGCTAAAAGTGATATAGCACTGTCAGCATTATCTATTAGGACACGAAGTTCATCTCTTGCTGAAGCGGTACCATTCAATAAAAAGTCAGAATCTATATTCCCTACAGTAGTTTCTAATGTGGTAACTCTTTGTGATTCCGTTGTTAACCTATCACTGTCGGCATCTATTCTAGAAGATAAAGAATTTATTGAAGATGATGTCGCAGCGACAGCTGCACCAGCAATATCTAGGCCATCGACCTGAGTTTGTAAGGAAGTAACGTCAGATGATAATACTGTTAAGTCACTGTCTGTGTTACTTATACTGGAAGTTAAAGTTGACTGTGAACTGGATACCGCTGTCGATATGTCTGATGTTAATTGAGTTTCCAGATTAACTACATCTTGAGCAAGTGCATTTAGATCGCTATCCGTTTGGGAAATACTAGATGTTAATGCGTTAATAGAAGAAGATGTTGCAGCAACTGCTGTTCCGGAAATGTCTAGACCATTTAATTGAGTTTCTAGATTTGTTACATCGGTCGATAAAACATTTATATCACTATCAGTAGAATCTATACGCGAGGTTAATGAATTTATAGAAGACGATGTCGCGGCAACTGCTTCTCCAGCAACATCTAAATTTGATAGATCTGTAGATAAACCAGTTACCGATGTAGACAGTGTTGATAAAGAGTCACTATCAGAATTTATTCTAGCAGTCAACACCGCGAGAGTTGTAGAATTTGCTGCGATACCATCTATATCTAAATTATTGAATCCAGTTTCTAAAGATGTAACTTGATTTGATAACAATGAAAGTGTGTCACTATCAGAGTCTATTCTTGTAGTCAGTGTTTGTACAGCAAGAGCTATTGCCGCATCTACTTGATCCGAATCTATAACATCTGTTAAAGAAGTTTGTAGATTGGTAACTGTTGTTTGTAGGGATGTCAGGGAATCACTATCGGTATCTATGCGAGAAACCAATGATGCCAGAGCGAGTGTATTTCCACTTATACCACTTAGGTCGAGGTTTAATAAGTCTGAGTCTATAGTGTCTGTCTTACCCTCAAGACTGCCTATATCACTTTGAAAACCTGTAAGTATAGTGTCATGGTTATCTATTCTAGAAGTTAATGTATTAAGAGCTGCAGCGTTAGCAACTACACCAGAAAGGTCCAAGTCTTGCAAGGCACTATCGACAGAGTCTACGATGAGTTGACTCAACTGTTCGGTAGTGATACCACTACCCAAGCCTATCAAATTATATAATTCGACAAAATTATCATTTATCTTTTCACCAGCAATCCTGAGAGTATCTCCCTGTCCATCGTTTGCAGAAGTTCCAGTGTTTAGAATTTGTCTAGACATTTATATACCTTAATTTTGTTTTGTTATTATTCGTCGCCATCTAAGGTTTGTGGTTCGACTTGAAGTGATAGTGTGCCATTATCTAAAGTCCTAGGTGTAACTCCAGCCCAATCTCCGATAGTTCCTTTAATAAAGGCAGGATTACCATCAGAATCTAAAGTATGATTTCCGTTAGAATCTATTATCGCTGTGGAGAATACATCTTGAATTTGTTGTAATGTAATATCTCTATATTCATAAAGTGTATGTGCGGAACTTATGATTAATCCTGTGTCAGAAGCGTCAGTCTCTTCCATAGTCAATAATGCAAATTCAGTAGTTGGTTGTAGACTCACTTCATTACCACTAACCGAAATAGGATAATTTGGTGGTTCTAATGGATCCGTTGGATCTCCAGCTGCAATACCTAAAACCGAAACTCCATTAGTTTCAACTTCAACTCCCAAATAGAATCCTGCTGGATGTATCATTTTTTTATAGAGTTGTTCGTACTGATCAAAGGATAACCCTGTTTTCAGAAGAATAGAGAATATCTGATATTTTTTGTTATCCTGAACATACTTTAAAGCTTGAGGTCCTATTAAAGAACCGCCGGGTTTATCATTTAAAATAAATATATCTTTCTTTGGATAGGATACTTCTACGTCCTCATTAAAGAAAGCTTTAAAAAATTGTTCTACTGATAATTGAGTTCCTTTATTTCTGTAAAAATTAGAA
>Ga0181389_1001092_pt1 | contig 10791 bp, 25 predicted proteins | sample 12SPOviralmetaG_FD_130121 | JGI IMG/M metagenome (GOLD analysis project Ga0181389, IMG submission 130121) | Marine viral communities from the oligotrophic San Pedro Time Series (SPOT) site, San Pedro Channel, CA, USA - 12 SPOT_SRF_2010-06-29 | ecosystem: Environmental > Aquatic > Marine > Strait...
AAGATCACGGAATCGAATCTTACGATCATTTATACGAAGATCCAACTGCTGACAATTATGATAATCAAAAGATGATCATTCCTGGCGTTACAAAGCAATACAAGAATTTTACAAAAGTTTCAATCATCTTCGGAATTATGGAGCAATATAGAGATCCTTCGTTTTAATCAATCACACACATCATCGCCTTGCATCTAACGATGCGAGGTTTTGGTGGTATAAAAAAAACAAATTTAAAAAAACTAATTATGAGTTACTTGAAATATCAATCGTGGGAATGGGTAGAAATACAGAAAGAAATGTATGAAGAAGAAAAAGAAGAATTTCTATCCAACAAATGTTCTGATTGTATGAATTATTTGAATGAAGAAACTGAAGAATGTGACAATAATTTCTGCGAAGGAAAGATACCAGAACAATACAGATAAAAAAAACAATTATGAAAATCAATTTTAGTAATTTACTAAACTGCAAAAAACAAGATCACAATGTCGGACTTGACATTGATCTTGTTGAAAGCAGTATCAATCAACTGAATGCGGAGATCGGTCAGAAGATCAAAGAATCAACTGACAAAGAACGCATTAAAACACTTAAAGAAGTAAAAGCATTGACACGATCTTTGATGCCATCAATACTTCACAAACACTTAATTCAAAAAAAGTAATTATGGAAGCAGGAAAAGATCTTCACAAAAAAAACTATGTCGACAAAGCAAGACTTGAATTTGGTACACAAGTACAATTCTTTGAATACACGCTTGACGATGTCGTGCAATACAATATGATTATGGGCGGTTTAGCGGCATTAATCTTCTTTTTGACAGATTCATATGCAACAGAATTATTCTTCGCTTATATCGGAGCTATTACAATGACAATAATTTTTTATTTTAAATTTGGGACGAAATGAATATACAAGAAAAACTGCTGAAGATTCAAAGTGAATTGAAAGCACCGAAGAATCAATATAATTCTTTTGCAAAATACAAATACAGAAATCAAGAAGACATACTTGAAGCACTGAAGCCACTTCTTAAAAAGTACGAAGTCACATTGACGATCAGCGATGAAGTACATTCAGTCAACGATTATTTATACATCAATGCGATCTGTCGTCTTACAGACAACGATCACGAATTGACTACAATGGCACAAGCAGGTATTGACACTGATCGCAAAGGTATGGATCTGTCACAACAATTTGGGTCGTCATCTTCATATGCACGAAAATACGCATTGAATGGAATGTTCCTTATTGATGACACAAAAGACGTTGATTCACAAGACATAAAAGAAACTAAAAAAGCAACGAAGCCAACTTTGAAACTAAATTCAGAAGCATTCAAAAAAGCAAAAGAATTTTTGAAAGATGGTGGAGACATTAACAAAATCAAAAACAAATATCAAATCAGTCTTACGACACAAAAATCACTATTAAAATGACACATTCGCAAAAAGGTAAATTGATCAAAAAAATTGATCTTGAAACGGGAACATCAAAAGCAGGTAAAGAATGGAAAAAACAAGACTTTGTCATTGACACTGGCGACAAGTACAATCCTTTGCTTTGCTTTACACTATTTGGAGAAGAAAAGATTGCAATGATTAATGACATCAATGTCGATGACGTGATCGAAGTATCTTTCAATCTGTCTTCACGTGAATACAATGGTAGGTTTTATCATTCAATTAATGCTTGGAAAATAGACAAAGCAGAAGAATCTGAAGCGTATGAAACTGCTGAAGAAGTTGAGTCTGAAAAAGAATCTGATCTTCCTTTCTAATATGAAAAAGAAAAACAAAGATAGTTATGTCATCGAGGAAGACGACTATGCAATGGAGATATATTATAATTATTTCTACGAATCAGAAACTTGGGAAGATCCAGAAAATGAAGAACTTGAAATTGACAAGGTACAACTTCAATCAAAACTGACTCGTCAAGACGGAGATGAAGAATGGGTGACAACTGACATCACAGACTTTTACTTTCAACAACTTGACACAGAAGCGATTGAAGATCAGATACTACAAAAAGAACGGGACAATGAATAAAACTACAAAAAGAAAGATTGATCAGATCTTGAAAGAAGCACACTTGATCATAAATAATTCAAGTGGAACAGACATTTCAAAGACTCAAAAAGCAAAAGCAAAACTTGAGTCAAGAAAGATCTTGCGACAAATTAAAGATCTTGATCAAAGAATCTGGGACTACATTAAACACGATATTCAATAATATGGAAAAGAAAGAATTGACAAAACAAATGGACTTCATTGTCGGACTGGTGTGTGACATCACACATCTATCAAGACAAGAACTATTTTCAAAAGCAAGACAAAGGCATCTTGTTGACGCAAGAAGACTTGCATTCGCATTGATGCGAGAATTATTCGGTCTTCCTTATCAAACTATTTCAAAGCACTTTGCGATGAATCACGCTTCGATCATTCATTCAATAAAACTTCACAAAAATTTACTTGAATTTGACGCAGTATATCGTGGTAGGTACACAAAGATCTTCAGACTAATGTACCAGAAGTACAATGAAGAAGTCATTGACTTTTTGAAAGACAAATTGAATGACGACAAGGGACATATTATAAACACTTTAAGAGAAGACAACAAGATCATATGAAAACAGATAGAAAACTCGGAGAAGAAGTCAACAAGATGCTTCTTGAATTAGGTATTGAAACACCGACACACAAAACAGATTTCACTTTTGCAGAACGTCAAAAGCATATTGAAACGTCATTCGAAGTGATTATGCGAATGCTTAATCTTGACTTGACAGATGATTCACTTGCAGACACTCCAAGACGAATTGCGAATATGTTTCTTCTTGAAATTTTTGAAGGATTGAATTATTACAATTTTCCGAAGTGTACACGTGTCGAAAACAAAATGAAGTATGACGAAATGGTTACGATCAAAGATATTTCAGTGATGTCAACTTGTGAACATCATTTCGTCACGATCGATGGACTTGCAAAAGTATCATACATTCCGAAAGACTATGTCATAGGATTGAGCAAGATCAATCGAATCGTACGCTTCTTCAGTAAGCGTCCACAGATACAAGAAAGACTCACAGAACAGATCTATCATACACTTTGTTACATATTAAAGACGGAAGATGTTGCCGTCAAGATCGATGCCGTTCACTATTGCGTAAAATCACGTGGTATTGAAGACTCATCTTCATCAACAACAACAACAAGACTTGGAGGTGAATTTTTGAAGCCAGAAGTCAGATCAGAATTTTTAACTTATTAAATCAACAGAATTATGGACGTAACGTCAGAAATCACGGCAGAAGGAAAAAAGTTTTCTTTCTTACCAGAATCAGAAATCAAAACTGATGAATTAAATCTTTTTAAATTTGATTCTCCCGATCAATTAATCATCACAGAAACAAAAGAATTTTCAGCAGTCTGCCCATTCAGTGGATTGCCAGACATTGCATATCTTAAAGTCGAATATTATCCGACAAATAAAGTTTGTATTGAATTGAAGTCATTGAAATATTATATGACATCATTCAGAAATGTCGGCATATATCAAGAAGGAGCGACAAAAAGAATCTATGATGACGTGAAGAATGTTCTTCAGTCTGATCGTGTACGTGTCACAACAATATACAACACACGAGGTGGTTTTGATACAACTTGCATTGAAGGAACGCTATGATCTACTATATTTCAGGACCGGAAAGCACCATCAAGAACGTCAAAGAAAAATTGATGGATGATGACAAAGCAAGTCACTATCTTTTGTCATTTGCAACTTCTTCAAAACACTTTGACGAATTTTATCGAAATGGGAAAAATACGATAATGATTGACTCCGGTGCTTTTTCGGCTTGGAATAGTGGTAAGATCATTGATCGTGAAGAATATCTTGCTTATTGTAAGAAACTGCCAGAAGAAGTGTACAAGATCAATCTTGATGTCATACCACAGACGGGATCGTCAGTCGCAGAAAAGTTGAAATGTACAGAAGAATCATTCAAGAATTTTGTGTACTTGAAAAAGCATCTGAAGAACGTCTTGCCGGTGCATCATTACGGAGAAGACATTTCATTGATGAAAAGATTCGTTGATGAATGTGACTACATATGTATATCTCCAGCAAATGACACTTCAGAAAAGATCAAAAGAAACTATTTCAAATATCTATTCAGTCAGATTCCGCTTGATGTCAAGACACACGCACTGGGATATTCATCATTCAGTGGTTGTGGTTTGTTTCCTTTCTATTCAGTCGATTCAATTGCGTACAAACGTACACAGATGTATGGAGATCTAATATACAGAAAGTCGGACGGATCATATATGTATATGTCAATATGGGATTATGCAAAAATGAATGGTATTGCGTTTGATCGTGATGCCGGTATGGCAGCAAACAAAGAACTTCTTGAAGAAGCGACATATTTTCATATTCAGAATCTATTAAACAGATTCAAAGAATTAGGAGAAATCAACAAGACAAAAAATTTCAATTATCTTAAACAACAATTAACACTTTTTTAGTATGAAAGCATTGGTAATATTTAGTGGTGGACAAGATTCAACGACTTGTCTGCATTGGGCATTGAGTCCCTTATTTAACGACTTTGAAGAAGTCGAAGCAATTTCATTCAATTATGGACAGAAGCATTCTGTTGAATTAGATCAAGCAATTAAGATCTGTGATTCATTATCGATCACACTTCACATCATTGACATATCTTTCTTGAATGACATTGTCGAATCAGCATTGACATCAAATGGAGATGTCAACAAATTAAACGACAAAGGTCTTCCGTCTTCATTTGTTCCGAACAGAAATCAGATCTTTATTACAATGGCACATTCACTTGCACAGAAGATCAAAGCGACACATTTGATCACTGGAGTTTGTCAGACTGATTATTCTGGTTATCCGGATTGTCGTGAATCATTTGTCAAAGCAATTGAATGGACTACAAATTTAGGATCAGACGCACACATTCAGATCGACACTCCTTTGATGTATTTGACAAAAGCAGAAACATTTGAACTTGCAATGACAATGGGTAAAGAAGCATACAGATCAGTCATTGAAGATTCACATACTTGCTACAATGGAGATCGTACGAATTTGCACATTTGGGGATATGGTTGTGACGATTGTCCTGCTTGTGAATTAAGATCAAAAGGATTTAAAGAATTTACTTACTTAATGACAAACACTGATCAAATATGAAATTTCAATCAACAAAAATTCTTGAAGGTTATTCGACAACTTTCAGACAATGGAAAGCAGAATCACATTGCAAATATCTTCACGGATACGCATTAAAATTCAAAGTGATCTTTGAAGGAGATCTTGACGATCGCAGTTGGGTGGTTGACTTTGGATCATTCAAAAAGATTAAGCAAAAAATGAAAGACTTGTTTGATCACACGACAATTCTGGCACTTGACGATCCAAGACTTTGGGACTTTCAAAATTTAGAATATCACGATTTGATACAATTAAAAACAATGGAAGCAGTCGGTTGTGAAAAGTTTGCTGAAGTCGTATTCAATATGATCAAATCAGAATTTAAAAATCAAGACAGAATCAAAGTAATTTCTGTCGAATGCTTTGAAAACAATACAAATTCAGCAATTTATACAATATGAAAAATTTAATCATCAGCGAACAATTCTATTCTTTGCAAGGCGAAGGACAGACAATGGGAGTACCATCAATATTTATTCGTCTTGCTGGTTGCAATCTTCTTTGCAAATCAGAATCTTGGGTATGCGATTCGATTGAAGTATGGAAAAAAGGTGTCAAGACAGAATTTGAAGACGTACTTGATCAAGAAATGATCACAAGACTTGAAGAAGGTACACATCTTATTTTTACAGGTGGAGAACCGATGCTTCATCAAGCGTCAATTCTTAATTATTTGAAATGGTTTAAAAACAAATACAAATTCAAGCCGATCATTGAAATTGAAACGAACGGAACAAGAATAATTGATCACGATCTTTTTAAATTGATTGACTTTATTAATTGCAGTCCGAAACTTGAAAATTCTGGAGAGCCTATTTTTAGACGTTTTAATGAACAATCATTGACGCAAATAAGTAAACACACGAAATCGATCTTTAAGTTTGTTATATCGCACGAAAACGACATTGACGAGATCGTCAAGGACTTTAATTGTATTGACTTAAACAAAGTCGTGTTGATGCCGGCTGGAGAAGATAAAGATCAATTGAATGAAACAAGATTGATGGTAGTTGACAAATGTCTTGAAATGGGATGGAGGTATTGTGATCGTCTTCATATAGTTATATGGAATAAAAAAACGGGAGTATGAAAAGAATTAGAGTACAAAAGAAAAAGAATTTCACGGTAGTCAATAATCAATTTATTTTTGAAAAAGGTTTGTCGCTGAAGTCGAAAGGTCTGCTTGTGTGGATGTTAGCATTACCAGAGAACTGGGAATTGTACGTTGAAAACGTCATCAAGCATCACACAGACGGAAAGACTGCTATATATTCAGCATTCAAAGAATTGATGTCATTCAATTATCTTGAAAGAAAACAGATCAGAGATAAAAAAGGAAAGATCATTTCTTGGGAATATGTAGTACACGAATGCCCACTTTCAGGAAACCAAGAAGTAGGTTACCAACAAGTAGATAAACAACTTCAAGGAAATCAGTCGCTAATAAAGACTACTAAAAATAATACTATTAAATACTTATCAATAGAAAGTATTAAAAGCGACTTTCAAGATCTAAATTTTGACGCTTGGACTTTATGGAAAGAATTTAGAAAAGAACAATTCAGATCATCGTACAAGTCGATCGGAGAAAGATCAGCAATCAAAAAACTGATCGAACTATCAAAAGGAGATCAAAAAATTCAAGCAGACATCATTGAGCAAAGCATCAGCAATGGTTGGAGAGGTTTATTTGCATTAAAACAAGAACAGAAATCAAATGTCAAACAATTGCAATCTAATTGGTTAGAAGCAAGAAAAATCATATCAAATGAATAAAGAACAAGCAACAGAAATCAATCTTCTTCTTGCGACTTTTAGGTGTTTTAACGAACAATTATATAATATCAAAGGAAGTCACAAAGGAATATTGAAGCAAAAATTCAACAGACTGATCAATGTATCACGTCAGTATGAAAACGAAATTGTCAAAATGACTAATGATTCGAAAGACATCGAAAATATCTATGATCATTTGATGGAAATATTAATTTTAGTAAAAAAGCAAGTCAATGAATAAAGAAGAACAAATCTGGTTTCGTTTTAAAAACGATCAAAAAACTTTAAAGATTGAATGTGTCGATCTTCTGTCAAAGTCATATTTGATGCTTGGACAAAAGCCAGAGTCAGAGCAAATCGTCATAATGGCACAATTTTTGTACATTGATCTAATTGAAAAACATTCGCAACTGACTATGGATGAAATAAGTTTTGCAATTACTGATGGAATACGCAATGGCGAAGGATCTTGCTTCATCAATGTCAGAACCTGGAATCAGTTTATTATGCAATACAAAAAGGGATCACGTTTAAAAAGACAACAGAATCGACTGACAGAATTTCAAGTACACAAACAAACGCAGAAAGAGATCAGTCAGACAATTAACAAGGCAAAACAGATCAAAGATGCTTAAAGACTTTGAAACTATTACAGAAGACGCAAACGACTTTGAAATCAACAAAGTCATTCCGACACTTGTCAAAGGTTTATCACGTTACAAAGGTAAAGACAATGCAATTTCGGGAAGTACGATCATCAAACGACTTAATGATTCACAGATATTCGGAAAATACAAATTAAATGCAGTAAAACTTCGCAAATTGATTCAGATGATGCGATTACGTGGAGATCTTTGTTTTCTTTGTTCTTCATCAAAAGGTTATTACGTAGCAAAAACAACTGAAGAACTTGACGACTGCATTGAATCACTTGAGCAAAGAATATCACAACAAGAAAAAGTCGTCAAAGCATTAATCTGGCAAAAAAATCAATGTATATAATATGGCAAAGACAACGATCAGCAAACTGAAAGCGAAACTTGACAAACTTTTTTCGCTATACATAAGGCAAAGAAATAAAGAATTTGACGAATTTGTGACTTGCTTCACTTGTGGAGTCAAAAAGCACTGGAAACAGATGCACGCCGGTCACTTTCAATCAAGAAAGCATCTGACAACAAGATGGGACGATGTCAATGTACAAGTACAATGTCCGAAATGTAATTTGTTCAATCAAGGTGAACAATTCAAGTTTGGTTTGTATCTTGATCAAAAGTATGGAGAAGGAACGTCTGAAGAATTACATCAACGAGCAATGACGATCGTCAAACTTTCACGAACAGACTATGAAGAAGCAATTGCAATCTATCAAAAAAAGGTTAATGAATTATAAATTTTGTATATTAGCAACGTGATTGGAACACGTAAACTCCTGACGTTCTTGATACTATCATCGGTTTGATAGTATGGACATATTTTATTATGAATGACTTTTTTTCAGTTATTTCGTTTATAAATTTGTTCAATTTGGACTTAATGCTTGGAGAGAGATCTCCAGGCAATAAGATATTAAAAAGATGATGCACCCAAAAGATAAAAAAGAAGAAAAGCAACAATCATTTCAAAAATATGATACTTTTGAATTGCAATTCGGTTTTAAAGGCGACAAATTAGAAATCAAGCGAGATCGATCAAATCGTGATCGCTATGGTGCAAAAGCAAAAAAATTAAAACAACAGAATGAAAAAGGTAATATTTGAAGCAGGAATCAATAAAGTAGGTACATTGGCAGACGGAACAATGTCGATCAATTTACACACGCAAGAACTTTCAGCAGACACAATGACAAGAATCTTCGAAATGAACAAGAAGCCGGGACTTGTCTTGATTTCATCTGATTCAATAAGTCAAGAAGAAATTGATGCCGTGCAAGTAGCGACAAAAGACTTTGAATTTAATGAAAAGACTCCAAGTCAAAGACTTCGCAATGTATTGTATCGAGTATGGGAACAAACTGATCAACAGAAAGACTTCAGATTGTTTTATGAAATACATATGGAAAAAGTAATTAATCAATATAAATCAACACTGGACTAATGGTAAAAGACACTGATCTACTTGCAGAAGTACGAAAGAAGACATCTGACATCGTTTCGCTTGTCAATGAAGGATATATGCAATCAACCGATGCGTACGTCTTATTGAAGCAAATTGAAGTCAATGCAAAAAGTATGAAAGACGAATTGAAAGAACAAACAATTGATCTTATTCATCAAATAGGATTCAACAATAGAACAATCGACACATCTTTAGCGTCAATTGAATTAAGATCTTCGGCAGGTCGATGGGACTTCAGTCATATCAAAGAAATCACTGATCTTGAAGAAGAATTGAAGCGATTGAAAGAACGATCAAAACTTGCATATAAGAACGAGCAAAGCGGATCATATCTTGTCACAGAAGACGCTGGAGAGATTGTGACATCAGCTAAATTCATCCCTGGATCAGAAACTATTGCAGTTAAATTGAAGAAGTAATGGCATACAAGAATCAAATTCAAACTATCTGGAAAAGGGAAGAAGATGATTCGTTGACATTACAAATGCCCAAAATCATTAATTCAGACATATCGTTTCAATTAATGTTTGGAATGGCAGAAGATCCAAAAGAAGAAAAGAACAAGATCAGAAAGCATCACAACAAATTTACATTGAATCAATACACAGAAAAACACATCAAGATATGGTTCTATTAGACAAATTAATGACATTGATCGGAAAGATCACTGAAGCAGTCATCACCTTGATGATATCACTACCATTGATATTGATCACATATGTCGTCATATACGCTAAAAATATTATAATTAATTTATTTAAAAAATGAAAGTAGTTGCAACAATATCAGTCAACGTCAAAGTCAAAGAAACTGATCAACCTGATGACGTACAAGACAGAGTCATTCAAAAACTTGTCAAGGTATGCGATGGTTGGGTGAATGGAGATGTCGCACCAAAGATCACTATTCAGTACAATATGGACAAAGAAGAAGTCGAAGACATCAGAAATATGATCAACTGATGCCGAGTCTACCAAAGAAGAAAGATGTGTCTTGGAGAGCAAAGACAGAACGAAAAGCATTTGAATCAAAAGGTAAGAAGTCATACAAGACTGACAATGTAAAATTCTACAATAGCAAAGAATGGAAGACGCTTCGAAACTATTACATCAGCGAATTTCCTTTATGTAAGTGGTGCGAAGAAGAAGACAAGATTGTTCCTGGAGATGTAGTTGATCACATAAAAGAAATCAAAGATGGTGGCGACATATTGAATCAGAACAATTTGATGACGCTATGTCATAGGCATCACATACAGAAAACTAATTGGGAAAGAAGCAAAAGAAAAAGACGCAATGAATAAATCAAAATACTATTACGATTATACACGCAATCAAGACGATCTGATCGACTATGAACAGACACAGACGCCCAGCTACTATATAGGAAAGAAGTACGGATACAAAGCAAAAGATATCATCTACGACTATGATCTGTCATACAACTGCGGCACTGCATTGACTTACATACTACGAGCAGGAACAAAGACAGAAAAAGGAATGAAGCAAGTTGACAAGCACATTCAAGACATACAGAAAGCAATCAATCATCTTTCTTTTGAAATTGAAAACTTAAAGAAGGAGGGGGGTCAATAAATTTTTGACACTTTCTGGAATATCACAAGCGGGGATCATCCTTCTC
>Ga0181389_1001094_pt1 | contig 10781 bp, 15 predicted proteins | sample 12SPOviralmetaG_FD_130121 | JGI IMG/M metagenome (GOLD analysis project Ga0181389, IMG submission 130121) | Marine viral communities from the oligotrophic San Pedro Time Series (SPOT) site, San Pedro Channel, CA, USA - 12 SPOT_SRF_2010-06-29 | ecosystem: Environmental > Aquatic > Marine > Strait...
ACGTTCTTCTTCATAAGTTTATCTGGTAGTATAGGCAAGCTAGCCTATTTGTAAAATGTTTTTTTAAGCATTGGGTTTGACCAGCATCAGAATCGCCTTACACCAAGGATTCTGTGCTTGTAAACCGACACTGAGACTTTTTGTATAGGCGTGCAGTGCGTAGAGCGGTGAATAGCGATGCCGTTGCCTTGATAGATCATTATGTGACCAGACGAAGGATTGCTGCCTCTACTGGTCACGATAATGTCCCCAGCGCGCATTGAGTTGACTGACACTGGATTGCCCCAGTTGAGCCATGCTCTAGCCATTGCGCTCGATCTAGGGGGTGTGCCACCGGCTCGCTTTACTACGTGAGATACGTAGTTGGCGCACTGGTAGCTCTGCCCTTGACGGAAGTGAGTCCCGAGGTCGCGCTTGGCTATGTTTGCTATAGACGAGCTTGATACCGCTCTTGATCCAGAGAAGAAGCCTCCTCCAGAGAAGTTGTTTACTGTGGGTGTTGGCCCGCTAATTATTCTGAGCTGAGGATTGATGTATTTTACTTGCCCAGCAGTCACCGCCGTGGTTGCGGCAGTGATCAGGGCGATTATTAGTGTTTTTTTCATTTGTATTTTTAGGTTAGAATGGGTTCTCATCAGAGTGGTCTGCTGCATTGACGTATTTTACGGCTTGAGCTGCGGCCTCTTCGATGTTCTTTTTGTATTCTACACCCCAATCATAGGGTGTGGGTATGCCATCGTCAAGCGAAATATCTGGAGAATCTTTCACATCGTCCAAAAATGTGGCAAGATCAGCGATCCCGCCCCGCCCGATAGCCTCATTTACAAGGCTCACATATCTCCTAACACTAGACGGAGACTTGTGCAGCGCGCGAGAAAGCAGGTTCAACTGCTCATTACTAGGCTTGAACGAAAGGCCGCCAGCAGCTTCGATGACTGACAGAAGGTATTTCCTCTCGGAAGGCGACAGCGCGCCCAGCAAATTGGCCCTATCATCCTCACCGGAGTCGCCCGAGTTAGCTATTGCTGCTCCAGATTTTTGTCGGCTCGTCTTTTTGCGCTTAGTCTCCTCTGGCTTGGCGCACTGAATCCAGCGAGCGTGTCCATCGGTAGCGTGTTGCAGGTAGATAGTCTCGGTCGCCTTGGGCGGGTTCATTAGACTGTCCTCGGTGTGAGTCATGAAGCCGGCCTTATGGCGGCGCTTACAGGCTGAGATTGCAAATACAGCAGTCTCGTTCTCCTCCCTGACGATTCTCCTAGCCATAAGCACGTCACGGCAGTAGTTCTGAATCAGCGATGATCCCAATGCGTTATACATCAGTTCGGTTGGGCTGACCTCTACTGAGGACTCCTGAGCTTTTGGTGGCTTTCCGGTGTGGTGGATGAGAACAACTAGAACTCCTGTGCGAGCTTGGATCGAGGCTAGACGCAGATAGAGGTAGTCCTTCACCGCGCTCGCATCCATGATGTCTCCATCAATAAAAGCTGAGAGGGGGTCTAGAACCACCACATCGGGACGCTCTAGAGCCACGAATGATTCCAACTCGTTTAGGAACTCTCTCGATGTCACCGCAACGATTCGGCGGAAAGATACGTTATCCCTTACTGACTGCTTCTCGTCTGGAGATAGCTGGAACCCACTGATTACGCCCTTGAAAGCCTCGCTAACATCGCCAAGGTCGTTCTCGACTTGAAGCACCGCGCTTTTCAGTGGCTTGAGCGGCTTCATGCCTAGATGTATGTCTCTGCGGTCTGGGTTCGCCCAGCCTACAACGAGTTGTGTCAATAGAGTGGACTTACCTACTCCAGCACCAGAGGCCAGCATAAGTGAGCCGCCCTTGCTGAGCCAGCGATTCTCAAACAGGGAATCGGGGTCATCGTCTGAGTCAAATGACATCAGGTCATCAAACGTGAACTCATCACCAAATGCACCCGCACCAGTCTCAGCCTCAAACTTGCTCCACGACTCAGGCCCAACTGGGCCACTGATGAGTCGCTGGAACGTGATTCGGCTGGGGTCAGTGAAGGACGCTTTGTCCATCACGTCAATGTCGCGCTTGCGAGCTGCATCTGGGAGGCGGGACAAGCGAGATGCGTTCTTGCATGACGAATCCAATCCTGTGCCTTCAAAAAGCGCGTGGATCATCTGAACGCGCTCGTCGTATTGCTCCTTGCTGTCGGCATCCACTCTCACAATTCCATGCAGGGACTTGCCGCCCGAATCAATGACAGCAGCCAGTGGGAGTCCAGACGCGATCAGTCGGCCTAACTGCAATCCTTTCGCGCAATCGTCCCACTCGATCAGCGTGTGTCGGAACTCGGCCACGTTAGCCTCGCTGTAGCGCAACTTCTCCACAAACCCGCCTTCATTAGCGTCACTGACAGAAGCCTCAGCGCCTTCGCCCTCGTCCTCGAAATCTCCGCGCATGGGGAATGGGTTGATTCGCACGAACACACCCTCACCGGAAACCGCCGGTAACCCGTCAGCGCGAGCGTCAGCCTGATCAGCTAGTTTAAGCATCTCAGCGTAGCCCTTGGGTTGGTCAGGAACGACGATCATTTCACCCTCGCGGGTGTGTGATGCGTGGGCTAGACCGATTCCATCGCCGGGCTGGAACAGAGCCTCAAGATATTCCCGCAAACCACCAGAGGTCTGCGGCGCTGGGACTGCCACTGCACCGGCCCTGATGATAGCCTTCTTGACCTTTTGCATGGCGGGAGTCAGAATCTCTTGCTGCTCGACCTGAACACCATGAGCTGACCTGTCAGAGTTTCCGTAGCCGCCTTCAAAGCGACCGCTCGCACCCATTGCTGGCTCTCGCTTGGCTCCTCGGAATGAACTAGACAGGCATGACTCGGACTCAAACTGACTCAGTCCAGCGCCCATAGCTACTGGGATCAGCCTGTTGGCAGCCTCCTCCATCGACCAGCCTTCATCGCGAAGTTGAGATGCTGCTTTGAACAGGGCGTTATTACGACCTGATCCATCGCCCATGCCACCCTCACCGATATAATCGGCGACACCGCGAGGCAGTTGACCGTCTGTGGGGAGTCCATCACGATTTACTCTGGCTCTACTGCCATCTCCGCTCACATATCTATATATTGTTTCACTCATAAAAATTTAATGTAATGATGTTTTTTGCGCTAGTCCTGATCGTCTAGCGATTGCTCTGCCTCAATCTCGTCAGCGATCCTGTCGATATACTCGACCTCTCGCTGGTCTTCGACCCAAGCCATATATCTCGCGTCCTCCCAGATGTCCTCTGGGATACCTAGGAAGTTATCCCCCCAATCTTCGTCGTAATGGTTGCTCATAATTCAAGCTTTTCTACTGTGATTTTAATGTTGTCATTGGGCTGTAGCCCTAGTTCTCGAAATGCTCTGAGCCTGATCTCTGCTCTGGCGCTACCCGCTCGATTATTGCCCGTGACCTCAGTGATATGCTCCCTGTAGCCGCCACGTTCAATTTTGGTGTCAACCAATACGCACTCGCCAATCAGCTCTAGTGTTTTAAATTCGCTCATTTGCAGTCATCCTCCTCGTCAAATGTTTCATATATGAATCCCGCGAAATCGGCAGCAGCCATAGTTAGACCCGATTGGATTTCCAGAGGGCTGTAGCCCTGTTCCAGCAGCCAGCCAAACCAGTGGTTAAATTGATCCGCAACTGATAGAGGCCCGTCCTTAATTGGCTCGAAATCAGAATGCCCGTCGTTGTTTCCTTTGTGATTGTAGTCCATGATATTAAAAAATTATGTTGTTATCAGCGTCTTCCATGACTCCGCGCTGCCGCTCAATCTCGATGCGGGCCTTAGCTAGAGCCATGATTACATCGGCCCTAGTAGCGTATTGCTCGGGGTCAATATTGGACTGCCTGAGCTTCTCTGCGAACACACCAGCGATCTCTGAACCATCCTGAGTCGTTAGGCCAGTCCGGTCGCCCTTGCGGATCAGATCGCTGAAAGCGCCCTTCGGCTGATTCTTATCATTATATCTGGGCTGTGTGCGGAAGTCGCCGCGCATACGAGCGTCAATGACTCGCCCGGCTTCACGCATAGATAGCTTTTGCGGCTTTGACACCTTGAACTTCTTGAGCAGCCTGAGCTGCTTCGGGGTGGCAAGCCCCTGCTCGCGCCGCTTCTTGAGGCAGCCGAGTAGCCTGTCGGCCTCGGTTCTACTGGTGATTGCGTCAGAGTCGAAACCAGCGGCGCGTATAGCCGTGATCTGAGCTTCGCTAGGCGGCGGGGTGGATGCGTGGCTGTATGAGCCAGTGTCGCTGTCCATAAGTTCGCCTAGCTGATCCATGTAATCCACCACACTGACCAAGCGAAGCCCCTTCTTGCGCACCTCCTTAGCCCGACGCTCGATAGACTCAGCCACGCGCTCCTCAGCCAATGCGCCGAGTTCCAGCAGATCCATCTCCCGATCAGGCTGATCCACCTCATCGTCCGAATCGTGCATGATGTCATTAATCTCACGAGACAGGTCGCCGTCAGCACCGCTGAGACAGGCTGGCCCAGCAATTCCGACTCCATCAAGCAGATACAAAGGATCAAGCAGTAGTAGGTCTTTCTTGCCGGTAGCATCGCTTTTTCGTGTGCCTCGACCGACAATCTGAGTGAATAATGCCCTTGACTTGGTGGGGCGAAGCACAAGGATGCAGTCTACGGCGGGCAGGTCGTAGCCGACGGCCAACAACATTGCATTACAGCAGATCCGCGCATCACCTTCCTCAAACTCTGGCAGCGCAGAGCGATCCTCGCCGCTGACCGCCACAGCTTTCATGCCAGCCTTATTGCATAGGGCTGCGAATTTCTCTGCGATGCGGACAAGGGGGAGAAACACCATGATCTTTTCTCTGCCCTCAGAGCTAGACTTTAGCATTTCAACTGCCTCCTCCAAAATGGGGTCGAGTGCCTCGCCTACCTCGGTCGCATCATAGTCGCCGGAGCGTTTGGTGAGGTCGCGCAGGTCGATCTTGAGAGGGACTGACTTGACTGTGATGGGTGATAGGTGCTTGAGCTTGATTAGGTCGATCAGGCTGACCTCGTAGCTCACTTTCTTGAACACCTCGCTCAATTCGCGGTTGTCGGTGCGCCAAGGCGTAGCGGTGAGTCCCAGCACTTTGGTGTAGCTGTCCTCTGGCATGAAGTAATCGAGGACGGCTGTGGCAGACTCTCCTAAGCTATTACGGTGGCACTCGTCTAAAATAATTACGCTGAAATGCTCGCGGTGGAACTCCTCTAGGCGGTTCACTAGAGACTGCGTGGAGCCGATAATGATGCGCTCACCGTTGGATCGCTGGTCACCCATCTCGATACCAGCCCGCTCAGTGGAGCCTTGGGACTCAGCCAGCAAGTTAAACTTAACTGCGTTCTCGGATACGATCACGCGAGAGTCAGCTAGGAACAGGCAGTTACCCTGTGCGCGTCGCATGATCTCGGATGCGATCAGAGTTTTCCCAGCACCCGTAGCAAGGACAGCGATAACGGATCGCTCACCCTCGCTCCAGTCGGCCTCGACCGCTGTGATGCAATCTTGCTGATAATTACGTAGTTTAAACTTCATGTTGCCACTATAGGGAGGTAATGTATGGGGTCAAATGCTTTTTTCACGATTTCTGAAAAAAACTGGCTGCTCTAGAACGGACTGTAACCTCTTATGGAATGCTTTGCCACTATCCGTCTGCTCCAGCCAATTCAGTCGCTCTATGTCAGTATCGCACAGCATTGCGGTTTCCTCCCATCGTTCGCCCGTCAGCGGTTCAGTGTCGGATATTACCATAGTGCCGCCGTAGGAAAACTTTGTGGCAGTCATACCGTCGATTAGCTCCTCACAGACCATCTGCATGAGAGATTGGCCCCATAGATCGAGGTCAGTCCAGTCAGCCATGTCGTCGGATAGATTCAGATCATCCATCATTCTGAAACCTCCTGTGCATCGAGAAGCACCTCGATTGATTTTAGCAGCTCTTGCTCGCTCTCCTCCTCGGCGCTAATCCATATAGGATCATCTGCACCGTCGAGATCGCTAGACCAGTATCCCTGACCCGCTACATAGATCCACTCCTGTGGTTGCGTAATTTTGTCCATGCAGTCATTTTAGGTCGCCCTATAATAATAGCAAGTAAAAACCGTCAGACACCCCATGATCGACCCTTATACACCCTGTGATCGGTGTTTGGTTTTTGTATAAATACGACATTTGAGTTTTGATAAATGCGCAAATCGGTGCATTTGTGTGCCAATTTTGCGCAAAAACGTCGCAAAACACTTATGTGTTGCAGATCAACGAGTTACGCATATTTTGGCGTTTTGGCTTTGGTATGCCAAATTCAATTTGGAGTAGACGGCAGTAAGGCTGTATCCGATTTTAGGTGTATTTGTTAGGAATTTGAGTTTGTGCTTGGAGCAGAGCCAGCTTGGGCTGGATCTTATTGAGACGCAAGTGGTTCATATCCATTTGGAGTAGACGGGAGTAAGGCTGGAGCTGAGATTAGGGGTGTTTTTGTTAGGGTGCGTGAAATCCATTTTTTCAAAACGATTTGGAGTAGACGGGAGTAAGGCTTGAGCTGATTTTGGGGTGTTTTTTGGTTTTGGTGTTATTGTTAGTGTCCTGACAAAAACACCTAAAATTAAATACCAAACAAAACTAATCTACAGAAGTGACTGCATATCAGTGGTTTGTGACTATTGTCAATTTTGAGAAAACAGACAAAACTACACAGTGCAGAATCATACAAAAACGGCTCAAACCCTTATAGAATCTACTCCAAATCTCAAAAAACACTGGTATATTTACTATACCAAACGATAACGACGAAGACTCTCCCTTTAGGGGGAGGATCGTCGTAGGAGTGGTAGGTTGGTATAGTATGTAGGTCCATGTGATGTATGTAGGGTAATGTATGTTAGGGTAGGGTAGGTCAGGAAAAGGGTAGGGGGGGGTCATTGAGAAAAGCGAAAAAAAGTGAAGAAAACCATTTGCACTCCCGAATATGTAGTCTAGTATGGATCTGTCGGCGGGAATGCTGGCAATAACTAAACAAAACAACAACTACTAAAGAAAGAAAAATATTATGAATCATAAACAAGCCACCAGCGAGCTAGAGAAAAACGCGCGTCGTATTGAATCCACGATAAATGAATTAAACTTTCTACTCAGTCACAGAGCGGAGAGCTACTACTTTGCCAATCACCCAAACTCAACGCCTGACATGAAAGCAGATCATGCGGAGTCAATCGAGTGGCATGATGAGAGGGCAGCCGACATTCTCAAGAACTGGGGCCAACTCCACGAGGAAAAGATTGCGCTGGAGGAAAAGCTAGAAGAAATCAGCTAATTACCCAGCACGGGTTCATCCATACCCGCCAAACGGCGGGAATGCTGGCAGTAACTAAAAAACAAACAAAACAACCAATAACTACTAAAGAAAGACACTAAGACAATGAGAGAGATTACATTAATACTGGCCCTCGCTGGGCTAGGCTACTATAGCTGGACGCTACAGCAGAATGTGGAGCAGCTTGAGAAGGCTGCGGGACAAGAGCAAGGCTCTGGCGACAATGCTGGATATGTAGGGCAGATCGCTGCGCTAAAGCATGATCTGCGTGAATCGGCTGAGAGCGGTCTAATGTTCAAGTCCAAGCTGGACGATGCTCGCGAAGAACTGGAGAGCCAGCAGGAGGAGATCATGGAGCTGCGGGACAGGCTATATAGGGCTACGTCGCCTAGTAGCAACCCAGTCACTGCTCACCCACAACAGGATAGCTACCCGCAAAGGTCGTATGAGCCTGAGCCTGTAGACCCTCAGATTGCAGTGTTGCAGCGCAACCTCAAGTCTGCTCAGGATCTACTAGATCAGGTGAGGAGCAGAACTCGCGAATACAGCGAACATTACGGTGCTAGCCGTGGTGGAGTGAGAACCAGTGACGCAGATCGTCAGCGATTTGAAGACGATAAGCGGCGGGAGATGGATAGGCTCAAAAATTACATTGCAAATGTGGATGCCGAAATCCGTAGCCGCAGGTAGGCGTGAAAGCGAAAAAGCACTTGAATAACACTTGACGAATTACAAACACAGCCCATAATATCATCATGGAAACAGCTACAGCATATCAGAAGTCGATCATCGGAGAAGAGGATCGCATCAAGGAAATGAACCGCATGGTTGATCACGTCTTGTTAGGAGGCGAAATCCACTACGCATACACAGACCTAATCGCTAACTACGCTGGACCACCCGCTAGATGGTGGCCTCACCCAAAGCTCAACAAGAACCTTGGAGCTACCAAGATTTACGAGGCTCTGGACGGATTTGTGGGCGAAGAGCCTGTCACGTATCGGGTTGTGCCAATGAAAGTAGTCCGCTACGCAGTGGCAGACGATATGGGACTGATCGGTGGCACGACCGATAAACAGGAGCTTGCGCTACGCTGGCTGGCTGAGAGCAACTCAGAGGGTTGCAGACTGGTGAGACTTGTCGAGCAAGATATTTCCCAGACATCTAAGGCATTGTAACTTACCCATAGGGGGGGTATCCCGCCCCCCACAACCACAATAAATCAAAACCAAACCACCACTGAAATATCAAATGGAAAAAAGAGACGAAAAACACGATTTTGAGCGACTTTGGCTTGACAAGGTCAGGCTCATGCGCCAGATTGAAGACCTTGAAGGCAAGCTCTGGACAACGGAGACTGTCCTGAGAGATGCTCTAGAACTAAATCAGAGGCTGAGAGATCAGCTATACGACGCTAGGAGAAATAACCAAAAATCAAAATAAAATAACAAATCAGAATACAATGAAAATAACATCACTACTAATAACGGCAGCCGCAGCACTCACGCTGGTTAGCTGCGAGACTACAGGCAGCGGGACTACCGGCAGTTCAGCTAGTTACTCAGGATCTAAATCGAGAACCGTAAAGGTTTTGTTCAAGGGCAGCTTTACCGACAAGGAAAAGTCTGCTGTGCTGCGCGGAATGAACAACTCGCTGGGATCTAAGAGATATGGGGTAGGTTTTTCAGAGCATAGGGGGGGTGGCTACCCGTCTGGCAAATTTGTCTCCGTCAAGTGGTTTTCCCACACTTTAGAAACGAAAATCATCGGACATCACGGTTTGAATGTTAATGGCTTTTACATGACCGGCGGCTTTCGATTAATCGGTATCAACGACAAGCTAAGGGGGAGGGGTAGGGAGATCCAGTATGTGTGTGAACACGAGGCAGATCACGCGTTTGGCCGAATGCACCTCAGTTCTGAGGATAAACAATCCTTGGAGATGTTGCGCGGAAATAGGGGGGTCACACAGTCGATGGACTGGCAGGCTTGGCCCTCTAAGCCTGTGATATAGCATTGCAACGCACCATCTCAAATTCCCTGCGTATCGAGGCGTGGGAGCATTGCAACGGCACCTTTCAAATTCCCTGTGCATGGATCGCGAAAAATCCATGTGCAGGGTTTTTTTCGTTATGGTTTTTATGAAAATTCGTGTAGGTGTTCAAACGAGCATTGCAACGGCACATCTCAAATTCCCTATATATCGAGGCCCAAAAATCCATATCCAGAATTATAGCAATTATGATTTTTATGTAAATTCTGGTAAATATGGAAATTATAATGAAATCGTCCAAAGCGCCATTGCTGGCCTACCAGTGCATTTTCGGCGATGGGTAGCGGAAATTCGATCAATTATATTAGCTATTATATATAGGGGAGAAAATTAATCGAAAAAAAGCACAAAAACAATTTGCGATAACTAAAACCTGTGCCAGATTTCCTCACATGAAAATCTTAGCTAAATTACCAAAAATTGAGAAAACCCATCTGGCAAAAAAGATAACCGTAAGGTGGGTGCAAGGTCGCAACGTCTGGCAAGCCTACCACGGCGGGAGATACATTTCTGGCGCTAATGGGATTGATGCTGATGAAGCCATTCGACAATTGTCTTTCTGGCACACATTCGATGAGGAAAATGTTAGCGTAATTGATACGCTCGAAGATTGATCGAAAAAAAAGCACAAAAACAATTTGCGCAATCCGCAACCCTGTGCCATATTGCACTCCCCCCGCTAAACAGCGGGACAACTAAACCAAACTAAAAACAACGCAAAAATATTATGAACAAAAGAATCAACGCTTTAGGTGATGGTGTCGAATTACTAGAAGAATTTGACTCCGACAATGCAGCAGCCCTATGGGTTGATCGATATACTAGATTTGAAGATTTCGGTGGCTATTCGTCTATCTGGATCGTCGGAAAGGATGATCCAGACGGTGATTATCTGGTAGCCATTAAAGACAAAAACGATGGATGGATCGATTAATCGAAAAAAAAGCACAAAAACAATTTGCGTTACTATAGGGCTGTGCCATATTGCACTCCCCCCGCTAAACAGCGGGTAACTAAAGAAAGAAAAGATAATGGCAAGAAAATATATCATTTACTTAATTACGGGCAATGCATTAGAGGCATTTTACTCTCAAGACGGCATGATCGATGTGTGTCAGGTTAATAGAGATATAGAAACCGCCGGCCATAACGTTAAGGTGTCTTTTGGTGTTTATTGTGACGGAGAGCTAGATCAACTCCTAATGGATCCAGAAACTTGCAATATCAAATATGATCTCGTCACGACCGGGCCTTTGACGAATGCGCTAGATTCCATGATGAAAAAATACGGAGAGGATTTGCTAAGGTTGCGATGGGAGGAGGAGGGTTATAAGATGCCCTCTCAGCAATTGAAATCTATTTAAAAAAAGCACAAAAACAATTTG
>Ga0181389_1001098_pt1 | contig 10777 bp, 4 predicted proteins | sample 12SPOviralmetaG_FD_130121 | JGI IMG/M metagenome (GOLD analysis project Ga0181389, IMG submission 130121) | Marine viral communities from the oligotrophic San Pedro Time Series (SPOT) site, San Pedro Channel, CA, USA - 12 SPOT_SRF_2010-06-29 | ecosystem: Environmental > Aquatic > Marine > Strait...
GGAAATAGAGGCAGACAACTAAAGAAAGCCAATGAATATATGTATTGGTCTCCTTTTACATCTCATCATAAACCTAAACTTCAAATAAACATACAGACACAAAAATGGCATTGTTGGATATCTAATCAAGGTGGTCATAAATTATTTCAGTTATTTAGAAAGCTAAATGCTAATAAAGAACAATATGATGAACTAAAAGATATTGTCGGAGAGTCAAAATCACTATCATCATTTAACTCAAAAGTCAAGAAAAAAACATTACATTTACCAAAAGAATTTCATCCTCTTTGGAACGGCGGAGATAGTATTATTAAACGGCATGCTTTGAGTTATATTGCCAAGAGGGGTATGAGTATGGCTGACATTATAAGATACAATATAGGGTATTGTTCTGAGGGTTTATACACCAATCGTATCATAGTGCCATCGTATGATTCTGATGGTAATATTAATTATTTTGTTGGAAGGGATATTTACAGCGGCGGAATGAAATATAAGAATCCTCCGATATCAAAGGATGTTATTGGATTTGATTTATTCATCAATTGGGACGAGCCGATTGTTCTATGTGAAGGTGTTTTTGATGCGATGGCTATAAAAAGAAATGCCATTCCATTATTTGGTAAAACAATACCTAAAAAATTGATGAAAAAAATATATGAAAAACAGGTTAGAACTATATATATATTATTAGACAATGACGCGATTAATGATGCGATAAAATTAACTGATAAGTTAATGAAGAATGGTATCAATGTCTATTTTGTAAGACTAAAAGAAGAAGATCCTTCTGATATGGGATTTGAGAAAGTAACTACTCTTATCAAAAAATCAGAAGAGACTTCATTTTCCGATTTAATAAGGATGAGATTAGATGTTAAGCAAAGAAAATATTTGGAAATTTAATGATGACGAGTGGAAAGTTCATATCGATGATGCTGGAATCAGTAAAAAACTTATTAGTAGCTTTGGTTTGGTATACTCTACTATATATTATGAAACTGGCAGATTGGATGAAGAAACGGCTTGGGATTTCATTGTTCCGAATAAACAAATAAACAAAGTGAAGAAATTCTTAAAGGATAATACTTGATTAAAGAAAATGTTGTAAAAGTGCCTTTTCGTAAACTAAAACACATACATCATATTTCTGATATTCAAATCAGAAATCTAAAGCGACACGTAGAATATGAAGAAGTGTTTGAAAGAACTTACGAAGAAGTAAAAAAACATAAAAACAATGCTGTAGCTTATATCGGTGGTGATATTGCTCATTCAAAAACAGAGATGTCGCCTGAATTAGTCGATCAGTTGTCTCGTTTATTTAAGAATCTGGCGGATATATGCCCTACGATAATTATTGCAGGTAATCACGATTGTAACCTAAATAATCTTTCTCGTATGGATGTTCTAACTCCAATCGTAAATAATCTAAAACATCCTAACTTACATTATCTAAAAGATAGTGGTGTGTATAAATGTGCTGATGTAAAGTTTGTTGTTTGGGATGTGTGGGAAAAAGAAGATGATTACATTGAGGCTAAGGATGTTGAAGGCGATGGAACTAAAGTAGTCCTATTTCACGGAACAGTAGATAAGTCGGAAACAGATTTGGGATTCTTTCTTCCATCAGATGTAAAGATTGCTAAATTCAAAGGTTATGATTTAGGATTGCTTGGTGATATACATAAAAGACAGCATCTTAATAAGGAAGAAACTATATCTTACTGTGGCTCATTGGTTCAACAGAATCACGGTGAAGGACTATCGCATGGTTATTTACTATGGGATGTTCCGAAAAGAAAGTCTAAGTATATAGAAGTTATAAATGATTATGGTTATTATACATTAGATATAAATAAAGGAGAGTTTCCAGATTGTCCTGATATGCCAAGCAAAGCCCGTTTAAGAGTTAGGGTTTCAGATACAACTCCATCTCAACTTAAAAAAGCTATGAGTGTAATTCATAGTAAATATAATGTAAAAGAGGTATCTGTAACAAAGACAGATTCATTTGGTTCTATTGAAAAGGTTAGAGGGCAAAGAATATCTGTTGGCAACGTAATGGATACAGGTTATCAATATGGGTTGATAGAAGAATATCTAAAGACAAATCATTTTGTAGATGAATCAACTCTTATAGATATTAAGAAAATAAATGAAGAACTCAATAACAGGCTGCCCGAAGATAATATCAACAGAGGTGTTACTTGGAAAGTTAAGAAGTTAGAGTTCGATAATATGTTTTCTTATGGAGAAGATAATGTAGTTGATTTCACTAAGCTAACAGGCATTGTGGGTATATTTGCACCAAATGCTAGTGGGAAATCATCTCTATTAGATGCTCTATCATTCTGTTTGTTTGATAGATCTTCTCGAGCATATAAAGCTATAAATGTTCTTAATAATAAAAAAGATAGGTTTAGTTGTAAAGCTACTATCGAAGTTCAAGGACAAGATTACGTTATTGAGAGAAAGGGTAAAAAAGGTAGAGCTGGTCATGTAAAGGTAGATGTTGATTTCTATACATTTGCTGATGATGGAGAAAAGGTATCCTTAAATGGTGACCAAAGAAGAACTACTGATATAAATATCCGTAAGGTTATTGGAACTTATGATGATTTTATTATGACAGCGATGTCTCTACAAACTAACTCTACTGTATTTATCGATAAGACACAAAAAGAAAGAAAAGACTTACTGGCGCAATTTATGGGAATTGGTGTATTTGACCAACTATATACTTTGGCTGCTGAAGAAATACATGATGTGAGTTCTCTCTTAAAATCGTTTAAGAAAACTAACTACGATGTTCAGTTAGCAGATATAAAAAGTAGTCTTAGTAAAGATAAAAAGAAATCTAAAAAGTTAGATGTTCAAAGAAAAGCTTTACTAGTAGAAAAGAAAGAATGTGATAAACAAATTATAGGCTTAACAAAGCAACTTAGAAAAGTAGATGAAACTGCTGATAGCATAAGTGAGTTGGAAGAAAGAAAAGTTACATTAACTAACTCACTAAATAAAGCTGATGAGAGAGTTGGTGAGATAGCAACTCTATCCAAACAACTATCAGTAGAAGAAAATGAGCTAAATGAGAAGATAAATATTTTCATTGAAAATGAAGTAGATAAAAAATTTGCTCAATTAGAACAATACAGCAGTGAAAAATTAACCAATCAGATTGAAATTGATAAGCTTAAAATAGAAGTTAAGAATAAGTTAGATAAGATTGAAAAGCTTGGTGATTTAGAATATGATCCTGATTGTGATTTTTGCATGAAGAACCCATTCACTATAGACGCTATGGAAACTAAGAAAAAATTAAATGATGATAAACTATTAGCTACCGAGTTTGTAAAAAAATCTGATAGTTTAGACACCATAATAAATGGTTTGTCTCATATAGAATCACATAAGATTCAATTAGATGAGTCAATCCAAAGTCTCAGCTTACTTACCGCCAATGTAAGTAAATTAGATAGTGAGGAAAAACTAACTATTGAAAAAAGAAAAAATCTAATTAGTCAATTAGCAATTATAGAAGATAAGATTAATCTATATCATGAACAAGAAATGGATATCATATTTAATAGAAAGTTAATTAAAGATATCGAAGATGCGCAACAACAATCTGATGTTATAGAACAGTTCATAGAAGATATGGATAAAAAACTTCAAACTGTAAATGGTGAGATAAAGGTATTGGAAACTAATCGTGAAAACATATTAGCTAGTATTGATAAGGTTGAAGAGTTAGAGGATAAACACGCAGCTTATCAATATTATATGGATGCTATTAAACGTGATGGTGTTCCATATGAATTGATATCTAAAGCACTTCCAACTATTGAGGGTGCTATAAATGATATACTTGCTCAGATAGTAGATTTTTCTATGATACTAGAAATGGATGGTAAGAACATTAATTGTTACATAGTATATGATGATGATAATGTCTGGCCTCTTGAATTATCTAGCGGTATGGAGCGATTTATCTCATCCCTAGCTATGCGTGTAGGATTAATAAATGTATCTAACTTGCCAGCAGCTAACTTCTTAGCTATCGATGAAGGATGGGGAACTATGGATTCAGATAATCTAAATTCTGTTTACAATCTATTTCAGTATTTAAAATCTCAATTTCAATTCACTATGATTGTTTCTCATATAGATTCTATGAGAGATGCTGTAGATACCTTATTAGAAATTAAGAAAGAGAATAACTTTAGTAATGTTTCTTTTGACTAGAAAGTAAATTCTTAGGTTTCTTAACCTCTCTTTTTAATTTCAAAATGTGTTGATTAAGCACCGCTGACATAGTGGTGCTTTCTTCCCTAACATACACTCTAAACCAGTCTACTAATCCCTCTTCTATAGTAAACGAATATTTCTTTTTCATACCGATAATCTCCATATCTTATACATATAATAAATACTAAATTTTAAATTTTTAATATTTATATAAGAACCATTGTAGAGGTATAAATGTCAATAGTAAAAAAATTTAACGAGCTTCTTGATTTAGATGAAATCGATGTTCTCATTGATGAGGTTGATAAATCACGACATATAATAGTTTCAGACTTTCCTGATAGTTTGCCACAAGGAAAAAGTTCTTTTCTTATAGAACTTTCACCATTTATGAAAGATGGTGTTGAAATTCAAATGGATTTTATTGACAATGAAGGTGCTAGTATATATTTAGAACCTGTATCCGAATATTTAGAAGGAACTGCTAGAAGGGTATCAGCTGAAATATATTCCGATACTGCTCCGGGAATAGCAACATTAATAATTGTTGGTGAGTTAGAATCAATTCCGGACGATGCAACTATTTTTAGTGATGTAGATCCTGTGCCGGTTGAATATCAAGGTGCTTATAATATTAGGTTGACAAAGCAGATAGTCATAAATCCTACAGCAGTTAATACTCAAATAATTAAATTCTTTGACCAACCAAGAATTAATGTTACTGAAATAAGAAAGGGAACTATGGTGAGGTCAGAAAGCACCGCTTCTATAACATCAGCTCTATTTGATGTAGAAGGTGTGCCTACTGATACTAATTTACTATTTAAACCATATGGCGCCATAGATAGTGATATTCAACAAGGAAGTGGTGGAACTACCTCTCCTAAGAAACAAAGAAATATAAAAGCTTTTATAGAAAGTAAGAAAAGAAAGAATAAAAAAGGTCTTCGTAAAAATAGTGCATTTAAAAGATCTGGCCTTTTATCGAAAACAAATTCTCCAGCAACATTTCCGTATCAGTTACAAATAGGTGAATTTGATGGTTCTGAGTCATTTAGATTTAATACTTCTCATATCGGAGCAGTAGTAAGATTTTTCGACTCTGGTTTAGGAAATACATTTTCAAATTCTAATTTTTATCCAGCCGCAACATTGGATGACGCTGGTTTAAATGAATCACCTACTTTCGATACTTTGAAAGAGCAAGGAGTAGCTAATGCATCTGCTTCTATGTATACCGCTTCTATTGTAGATTTAGTAAATGATAAAACAGCTCTTGTTGAGTTACCGTTTACAAATAAAAATAATAATGGTGAAAATATAATACTTCCTATTTTTTCTAGGGCTAGGGTAGAATATGAAAATATGCCAACTGGCTCATATAAAGCTGATAATTTAGTTTCTTATGCTGATGTGAAATTATCTAATATGAAAACCTTTTCCGGTGATGTTTATAAAGTTAAAGTTTACGTTAAAAGCGAAGGTGGTTTTGATGATTACAAGTTATTATCCGAAGTTCCATTAGAAAGTAAAGAATTGCTAGTGGATACGGATTCTGTTGGTCAATCAGAAAGGACAGGATATTTTATATTACAATCTGAAATTGATAAATACTGGAGTGTTTCTGGCAGTGTCGATGGCGAAACTGTTATAGCTTCACCATCAACTAATGCTGCATATAGTAATTCTACTATATTAGATGCTGTAGAATTATCTAGCAGTCTAGCAGATTCTGATGATTCAAAGAAACACTTAAGCTTTCAGTTAAAGGATAAATATAAATTCAATATGGTTGGTGGTATGGAATACTCTATTTCATTTAACGCCGTAGGTAAAAAAGCAAGTTCAAAAAAAGAAGCGGTTTTATTAGTATATGTTTCAGGCTCTTCTATGAAGCAACAAGATAAACTATATTTTGATGAGCAAAATTCAATCAACATACCTGAATCAAGTAAATATGGAAAGCGAATAGGTGCTCTGAGAATAAAATCTGGTGAAGATGATATAATAGATTTCGGATTAGTTAATCAAACTTTTGCAAATGATACAGTTGGTGACGGTATTTTACAATTTAGAGTATTATCTGGCATATGGAACATATCGGATATGTCCATCGCTCCTGCAGGAGACACAGGCTTTTCTCCATCATTTTTTCAATTTAGCCAACAATTACCGGCGGAGTTAAGTCATAAAAGACCAGATACTTTTGAGTTCTTAGCTGAATTCTATGATATAAATAATAATATCGCAGATACTGTAGCATATCTTCCTGGCGTCCTCTTTGATGGTGCTAATATGTCTATAAGTGGTAAAGATAATGTTTTAGAAAGTAATATGTTTATTGGTGGTGGTAACACGGCAAGTGGTATGCACTTAGGTGGAGTTACTTCTACATTACCTGAAACCGGCAAAGATGGTGCTACAGGCTCAGGCTTTATGAGGTCAGTTGGTTATCAAGGATTCATATCAGCCTCTGCTCAATCAGGTTCATATGGTTTTATGATATACAGTGGTTCTGTATTACCGGATAGTGGAGATGATTACAAAGGTGTGGGATTGGAATTAGTAGGTGCTAGTGGATCATTGAAGTTTAGAACTAATCCAAGCTTATTTGAAGTTCAAGCAGATGCATTCTTTGTGGGAAAAAAATCAACTCAATTCATAAGTGGTTCAGGCGGAAATGTCGAAATAAGCTCTTCTGATTTTCATCTAACACCTGAAGGTAATGTTACTGCTAGTGCTATTCTACTAGGAGATAAAGGTGGTGGTAACTACCTACAATTTTTAAATGATACGCTCACAGTAGTTGGTAACCTATCTGTTAATAACTTATTTTTACCAGCAACTATAGGTGGCGCAACTTCTGATGTGACAAATGCTTCTTCGTCACTATCCTCAGACGGATTTGCTAAATTTGTTTCGGCTTCAATTGGTGGTTGGGAAGTAAATACTACAACCATAAAAAGTCCTGGTGATAATTTACAGTTACAATCTAATAATAAAAGGTTTGCTGTTTATGATACAGCAGGAACTCCAAAAGAAAGAATACGAATCGGTGAAGTCGATGGTGGTTCTGTTTATGGAATGAAAATATTTGATGGCACTGGAACTGCTGACAGTGATATACTTGTAGAATTAGGTGAGGGCGGAAATAATTTAGCCGGATGGACTATAGGAACAGATACGATACAAGGTGGAAATCTAATTTTAGGAAAAGATGGTTCAATAAAATCTGCAGATTATGTAAGCGACTTCTCTGGATTTATCATAACCGCAGAAGAAAATGGATATGCTGAATTTGAAAATTGTAAAATAAGAGGAACAATGGCTACCACGACCTTTGAAAAAGAAAGTGTCAATGCTGTTGGTGGTCAGTTGTTCGTTGCTAATTCAGCCGCTCTTAGTGGCTCAGCAGTTGCTGCTACAGAAGTTTCTATGTCTTTAAAAAATGTAACTGGATTTGCTAAAGGAGAAGTTTTACTAATTAAAAAAGTAACCGATACCGGCTTTAATACTGAGTATGTGCAGGTTATTTCATCTTCTAGAGTAAATGCGGGTGGCGATTCAGATCCCGATGGCTTAGCTGGAAATATATTTGTTCAGAGAGGTAATGGATTTTATACAAGAAAAGAATTAAAATATTATGGTGCTGACGAATCAACTTATCTTGGGTTTATAGGTTTTAGAAGTAGTAACACAGATCCTGTAGTGACTGATTTGAAATTTAATTCGGGAACAACATCTCCCTTTTACCAAAATGGGACTAATACTGGAATACATGTCTCGGGTAGTCATGTAAGTTCTGGTTCTTTCTATGTAAATGTTACCGGAAATGTTACACAAGTTGGTGATGGAACTAGTTTAAGTTTAAGATTATTGAATAATACCGATAGTGATTCTATTATCGGAACACTTCCATTTTGGAAAACTGCTGATGGCACAGGTCTGATTGAAAAAGAATTATACTTCCCCTCTGGCGTAGCTACCGGCTCAAGAATTAAAATGCAAGTTGTCGGTGTAACTGATTCTACCAATGATACTTTTTTAAAATTAGAATATTTTACAGCATCTTTAGATTACGGTTCTATCGGAAGCGTAGGAACAGGCGATAGTGGTTCGGTTGGAGATCCAATTGGAGGACCAACAGATTATACCGAAGGTCAAGTCGTTGTAAGCACCGGTAGGTATATTAGTGGAACAGGAAATAATACAGTAGGAACCGGATATATAAGATTAAATGCTAATCCTAAAAATCAAGCAACACCATATATGGATATTGTTGAAAGAACAGGTAGTGGTATTTACGATGTAGAGCTAAAAGCTAGATTAGGTGATTTAAGCGGTGTAGCTGGAACCAGAAATGTGCCGGCAGGATTTCAAGGCTTTGGATTAATGAGCGAGGTTGCTTTTCTTTCAGGTTCAAATATTAAATTGGAAGCTCCTACATTTGTGCTCGGTGATTTGAATAAGAATTTTGTAAGTGGTTCAAATGGAAACTTAGAAATCAGTTCTTCAAAATTTCATATGAATAGTAAAACCGAAAAATTTTTCATAGGTCAGCCAAATAAAACAGGAAGCTTTGTAGATTTTCAAGGTTCTGCTGGAACGCTTGCTATAAGTGCTTCCAATTTTGAACTAACTGCGGATGGACAGATAACTGCTAGCTCTATGAAATTAAAAGGTATATCAGTTGTGGATGATGTAGCAGTTGCTGATTATTTTGCTTTTAGGTTTATCGAAATAACCACATCCAATGTTGATGACTATATGGAAGAATTTACAACCGGCGGTAAGGTTTATTGGAGACTAATGTTAGATGGTAGTTTAGGTGGCGACATAGGTGCTTTTGTTAAATTAACAAACTTAGATGCGCTTAGCGATGAAAGACCAATTGCACAGATAGTTCCACCATCTCAAAATAATGCTAGAGCAACGGGTGTTCCACCACAAACCGGAGCTGGTTCAGGTCATAGAATTGTGATTGAAGCCAAAAATCAGGACGTATACTTTGCAAAAAATATATCAGACGCTGCAACTACATATGATAGCAACGGATACTTAATAAACGCTACATCTAATCATATGACAGGTTTTGCATTTCAAAAAACCCATACTGTTAGTGGCACCTCTTATACTAATGTTATGAAAGTAGCAAATGGCGGAACGATTGATTTGATAAAGAGCGAGAATAGTTGGTTCATACATAGTTTATCAGCATTAACTGATATTGGATTGCAATCTCCAGGTGAATTTGCTCTATTCAATGTTGATGGAGATAGTTCATTTGCCGGATCCGGTGGTATTCCATTTGCACCTTTTGTTTTTGCTGGAGACCAAACCTCATATCTAAACGGAACTGTGTTTATTTCAGGTAACCCAACTGTGAGAAGGCAAGATGACTCGACAGTCGCTAGTTCTCATTCATCTTATTCAACTGCTAGCATCGGTATGCAGAGTGGAACTGGTAATGTATACTTTATGGGTCCTACTCATAATGATTTAAGAATGAGTTTTGGATTAAGCACCGCCGCTGGTGGTAATAGAGAAGATAACCACTATCCCATATCAACCACTGCTGGTGGACAGGTTTATATTAGAGACAATCTCTATTTAGCTGGAAGCGTAGGAACTGCTGTCGGAACGCCTGCTCAGAGGCTGTATATAGAAGATAACTCTACTAATGCAATTGTCATTATGAAAAATAATACAACAAACGATGCGGCTGAACTATTGGAATTGCAGTATGTAGCAGATGAGATTAATTCTAGCGGACATCCAATTATAATTAAAGAAGAAGCAGATGGCACTGCAGATATAATATATGAAGTTAGAGGAGATGGATCGGGAGGTTCAACTGTAGGAACTTCTTTTACAGGCGGTCACGATAATGTTTGTGAAGATGATGATGACTTAATGCCTGGTTTGATTGTTGAAACAACTGGACATATGTGGGCTCACCCAACTGGTTCTTACGAAACAGCTTTACCATTTACAAAATTATGTCAAACCAATGGATCTAAAAAAGTTTTCGGTGTGATAAATGGTTACAAACCTGCTTACATAAGTGGTAGTTTAAAATATCCTGAATATGCCCACTTTATAAAAAATGGTTGGCAAATGAAACCAGAGTTTACAGGAACAGCTAAAAGATTTCCAACAGGTTCTGGTAACTTTCACCTCCATACAAACTCAATTGGAGAAGGTTCTGTATGGGTGACAAATGTAAATGGTGAAATAGAAAATGGTGATTTTGTAGAAAGCTCTGTAATAAAAGGTTATGGTAGAAAGCAAGATGATGATATAATGCGCTCAAAGACTATTGCCAAAGTTACAGAGAACATAGATTGGGATAATATTAGTGATACGATAACATTCAGCGGAAGTGCATATAAAAAGCACAAAGCTGCTGTTACCTTTCATTGTGGATAAAAACATATAAAAAAAAACTCCACTTTCCACCTTTCTTTTACCATTTCTTTATATTTATTACCGATAGATAAAAATCTTTTGGAGATTGGTATATCCA
>Ga0181389_1001103_pt1 | contig 10758 bp, 7 predicted proteins | sample 12SPOviralmetaG_FD_130121 | JGI IMG/M metagenome (GOLD analysis project Ga0181389, IMG submission 130121) | Marine viral communities from the oligotrophic San Pedro Time Series (SPOT) site, San Pedro Channel, CA, USA - 12 SPOT_SRF_2010-06-29 | ecosystem: Environmental > Aquatic > Marine > Strait...
CAAATATTTCCAGATCCAGATATTAAAAAAACTTATATTAGTTATTTAGCCACTACATTATACGGTATACCAATAGAAAAATTCATTATAGCTAATGGGTCAGGAGGAAATGGGAAAGGCGTATTAAACGAATTGCTTGTATCCTGCTTAGGTGAATATAGTTACACGGCACCTAATGATTTACTATTGAATGGAATAAAATCAGGCAATAATCCTGCTGTAGCCTGTATGAATAATAAACGTTTGGTTATTTACAGGGAGCCTGATGGCGAGAACCAAAAAATAAATGGGGCTACTATCAAGGAACTTACGGGAGGTTCTGAAATCAACGCACGTATGAATTATAGTAATGATACTAAAACTAAGTTAAGAGCTACTCATATATTAGAATGTAATAAAAAGCCTAAGATTGATGGTAGAAAAGATGATAGTATAGAAAGAAGGCTCGTTGATATACCTTTTAAATCAACATTTACTACTAAACAGGAACTTTTAGACCAAGATCTAGATTATGTTTATAAAGCAAATATATATTATAAATCTGATGATTTTAAAAATAAATTTAAATCTACTCTATTTGATTATCTTATACAATTTATAAAAGATTATGATAAATTCGTCTGTGATGAGCCTTACACCTGTCAAGAAATTATCCAGAGAACTAAAGAATATATTCAAGATAGTGATGATTTATATAATTGTCTTAATGAAAGGATTGAGAAAACATGCAACAAACAAGATTATATATCTTGTAAAGATTTATATGGAATTTATAAATCTAGTGAATACTTTTATAATTTATCAAAAAAACAAAAAAGAGAACAAAATTATAAATGGTTTAGAGGAGAATTGATGGGTAATAATAACTTTAGAACATATTTTAGAAATATTTATAAACCTAAAATAGATGGAAAACAGATAAATGTAAATAATGTATTAATATCTCATAAATTAAAAATAGTAAATGAATTTATAGAAGAAGATAATTTAGATTAAAAAAGATTAAAAAGATTAAAAACTGCCCCCAAAATGAAAAGTGTTCTCACATATAGGATTCTATAGAAAGGTTTCTAAAACAGGGGCAAGATTTAATCTTTTTAATCTTTTTTTAATCTGTGGGCAAAATTTAATATTTTAACAGGATAAAAAACATTTAAAGATAACAATCTTATTATATTTAAATGTTTTGTAAAGTCTGTAAATTATATACTGATATATTGAAACATGAAACTTGTTATTTTTGTATTGATAAAAAATCTTATATATATAATGAAAAGGATAAAAGAACTAATAAAAAAAATTAGGAAAAGTTTACACGGTGTTCTAGATCTTGATTCGTACAGAACACTATGTTTAGAATTAAGTATGATGGAGAATTTAATAGAACAACAAAAAAGAATATGTCACAGACAAGGTGTGTTAGATTGTAAAAAAATAATAGAAGATCGGCTTGATACTTTAACGGCTTAAAAATTATTATGATATAAAAATATTATAATAATTTATACATGAGTTTATTTGATGGATTAGAATCTCAATTACGATCTGAGGCGGATCAGAGAAATCCCTTTGTCGCCCCAGTATATGACGAGGTGGTGAACGATAAAGCGGTATATGAGAAAACCGCCCTAGAAGGTGTCGGAACATTTGCCCTCCAGCATTCAGGAATAAATACTTTAAAACGAGTTTTAAAAAAATCTAATATGTTTTCTGAAGAAGATTCGGACGCATTAATTGAAAGTATTGGAAAAGGTGAAGGTAAAGAAGGCTTACAGAAACTAGCCTCCAGATTAACTGGTAGAGGGCTAAAAAAACTAGGCGGAAAGGTTCAGGATCTTGCAGACAAGGCGAAAAGTATGGCTCGTGAAGCAGTAGGACAGGCGGAAGAAGCTCCTAAAACTGCAGGTGAAATCCCCAATCCAGCATTTGACGCCTCATCTATTGAGCCACCTGAACCAACAGCACCAACAGGAACAGCACCAACAGCACCAGTAGAGCCAACAGAAGCACCAGTAACAGGAGGTGAGGCTGAAGACGGTCTAACAGATGCTGTTAAATCAGGTTTAAAAAAATTTGGAGGAGATGCGGAGGACGTTTTAAAACAGGGATTGAGTAAAGCAGGGGAAATAGAGGCTCTAGGCGGAGGGCCTGAGGACGTTATAGGCGATGTAGTAGCAGGTGTTGTCGGTATAGGAAGTTTAGTAGGCGGATTATTTAGGAAGACCCATCATGATTCTTTTGTCGTGCCTCCCTCAAATAGACCAGGATTTGAAGGTCAATTTGTTCAGAAATTAGGATAAATCTAAATAATAAAATATTTAAAATAATTTTATATTTTATTATTTATAAATGGATAAAATCATAAGGATATCTTCAGTTCAGGGCGAACATGATATTTTAGGAAATAAAAATCTTGTAGATTATCATATAAATGCAAATTCGGGCGTGTACAATTTAAGAGATTCATACATATCCGTTAATGTTTCAAACACTTTTAAAAATGATACAGCAATTAATACCACAGGTCATGTAAAAGGAAACACTGACCATGAAAGAATAGTTTTTTTAAATTATAAAGAAAATGCGACCCAGCGATTTGTTGGAGCCCAATTTATTGTACCTCCTAGCACAGCCGTAATCGTGAAAAATGCCCAGATGGTTTCATCAACTAAAGGTATGATCGAAAGTATACGACGTGTTGATATGTTACGTGCTAACCAATATTCTTATGTTAGAAATCAGGAACAATTAAGCAGTAATGTTAATGGATTGCTTTTAACCACGGAGTATGGGCAAAATACCTGCGAATCTAGACAGCCTTATACAGAGTGTGTGAATATTGACCAGTCAGCAACTTCCACCACAGACGGTCAGCCAGTTTCTAGTATATATAGAGATCACGAAATTAGAATTCCATTACAAGAAGTATTTAATTTTTGTCAATATGCTGACATGTATGATTCAGCGGTATACGGTCAAACTCATATAAATTTAGAGTGTCAATTTGATAAATTAGTAGCTGGTCAATCTAACTCCAATCTATTGACTACACGCTATAGAGCGACGACTGGGGAATCATTTTTAGGAGATATGCAGGATCTCCCCAATACCACAGGTAATAATTTAACTTTAATAAATAAAGCCATGACTCAAAACTCATATGGGTTAGACGGTATTGAACTGAGTCCGTTTTATATAGGAATGAAGGTAAAATTAGATAATTCCGCAGGTGCTAATAACGTAGTTGCTAAAATAACTACGATTACATCAATTGTTATATATGACGGCGTTAGCGATATTAAATTTGGAGCTGAAACGGTACCTTCTGGAACTGATTTAGCCATCGGTGCTAACAAGGGTAAACTGTTATTAGAATTTGATGGATCTTACCTAGATGCGTTGGCTAATGGTGCGAATGCGAACGGTTTAAAATTAACTACCCATGATTTAGGAGGTAACGACACTCAAACATTAACTATTCAGAATGTTGACCTAGTTATGAAAATGGTGCGTGGCGAAGGTCAAGCACCCAAACAAATAGAATATAATAAATTTGATTTAGAAGAGGATTCTTTCGCTATTGTTCAGGATAAAATTTTAAATCGTTATTATGATATACCGCCTAATTGTGATAGTATTTGGCTTTTATTAACTAGAAATCAGACCTATGCATTTGGTGACGATAATGAAAAAATTGACAAATATAGAATTACTATTGATAATGTTGAATTATCAAATAGAGATATTCAGATGCATTCCCAACTCCATAAAAATTTAGTTGCCGAATGCTTAGAACGCCAGGGACTTCCTCTTAGAAGCCTAAATGAACAATTTACTCAGTGGAATTTTAATGACGGCGTTAGTTCCGTAAAACACGACTCTTTTATAATAGGTGTTCCAGTTCCTAATAAACCTATGAACCAAAAATTAGGTATTGAGATCCATCCTGTAACAGGAGATACTCTCAAAGGATTTATTTCAGTTTATAAACATAGAATGGCTGTTGTTTAGGCGAAGCATATCTTAAGATTAAACAAAATTTAATAATAAAAAAAAATAAAATTTTTTATTATTGTATTATATATAAAATGAATTTGGTCTATCATGAAATCAAGCCGTCAAACGATATTCAAGGAACATCTGGATTTAGTGAGTATAATAGTATAGATTTTAACTTAGTGGCTTCAGGTCGTCAGATGATGCTCGGTTCTATTAAATTAGCAGGTCAGCTCATAGTTAATACTGCAGGTTCTGGAACAGCAGGAACCAGGACAGATAAAAGCAAAGATATTAAATTAGATAATAAGATTGGTGCTCATGCTGTCTTTTCTTCATTCCAATCTGAGATTACATCTGGACCAAATGCTCAGGTTTTAGAAAATTGTCAAGAATACCCAAGGTACTGCTCACTTTTAAACGTGGCTTCAGAAAAAGAGACTGATGTATGTGACCTCACTGATCTGTGTCAGCTCAAAGGAGCATTTGAGGCTAACGGCTCTATAAATCTTGCTCAACAGTTCAGTAATTCGGCTAATGCCTCGGCGGTCGCTGATGAAGACCCAACTTTCTGTATCCATCCTAAAATTTGTTTTAATTCTGCTATAGGATCTAAATTATATTCATTTGATAAATTAGGAAATATTAAAATATCATGTAATTTGGCTAGAACTGTAAACGCTTTATATGGACAGGATATGAATGCTAACGTAAATTATTCATTACATAATGTAAGACTTTTATTTATGTCAGTTCCAGATAGCGGACAACAGGCACCACTATTAATGGATTCTTACGCTATGATAAAAAGTACGATGGTATCTCCTCAAATAAACGTTCAATCAAGAGTTCCAGCCAGAAAAGTGAAATCTTGCTCTATTGTGTTTTTAAGACAAAAACAAGAATCAAGTTTAAAACAAAACACCAACGAACTCCAGCAACTTCCACAATTAGATGAAGTTTCATATTCATTCCAAGATACTTTAACCAACTATATCACCTATAATATTAAGGATTTGGGCGACGCTTTAAAACGTGGTATTCAATCTGTCCCTAGTGCTGATGCAAATCCAAGAAATAACTCTGTTCAACCAGAAAATCAAGCAGGTCAAAGAGGCTATGTTTTAGGAACTGATTTTGATGGAGAATTTATAGACCTATCTCAACAGAAATTCGGCTTTTTGGCTAAATCAAAATTTGACCAGATGAATAACGATCAAAGATTAGTCTACCTTTATTTCCACAACAGTATTTCATTATAGAAGATTATAAGAATAAATCTAAATTAAAATATTAAAAAATAAATAATATCTTTTAATATTATAAAATGGAAGGTTTAAGAATACAATATGTAGATCCTGAACAACACTCAACTAGAAAATCTGAATTTAGATTACACGGTAAATGTTATTTAAGTAATTTAAAATTATGTTTAAATATGGTATCCGCTGGAGGTAATTTTGCCCAATTGCCTGGAGCCTATGCTGTGATAAAACATATAAGGCTTATGTCAGGAGGTGTAGAAATAGATTCATGTAGATTTGTAAATTATTGGATGGCGTGGAAAAACCAAAATCAGACTAACGCAGAAAATAGAAATGTTCGTAGTAAAAAATCACAATCAGTATTAGGGTTTAGTTTAAATTCTGCCTTATATTTTCAGGGGTCAGGATCTGTTAATCAAAGTTTACTCACTTCTTCAGCGTCAGAATCGGCCGGAGTTTTAAGCCTTATGGAAGTATTACCAATATTAAAAGAACAGCAGGTATGGAATACTGATTTAATACCAAATTTGAAAGTAGTTATAGAATATAATGACAATCAGTCTTTAATGAAAAGCAATACATCAAACGTGGGAAGTGTTTCAGCACCTATATTGATTACTACCGAGGTTTTAGACGAAAAGGCTATCTCAGAATCTGCTAAACAAGGTGGTCAAGTTTGGAATGCTATAGAACATGATTCATTTGTATTACCCGAGGGAGTAGCAGGAACTGTGCAGAAAGTAGTTCAGCGTGTAAACGGATTTGATAATAAAGTCGTAGAAAAATTTGTTATGATGAAACATTTATTTCCACCTAGTAAAAATGTTAATGGAAATGTTCATATAGGATATGGACCATATTCTTCAGAAGTTCAGCACAAAGAAGAGCTTAATTATATTGTCAATTCTAAACCAGTTTTTCCACGAAATATTAAAGAAAGAGCAGAGAAAGGCATGATCTTGGCTGAAGCTTGGGATAGGGTTAATATTCTTCCTTATGGTAACCAGTCTTCTATCGGTGGTAACAAAAATGGTGCAACAATTCAGGCAGGTCAGCGGATCGGCATACCGTTCCCTAACAACTCACAAGCCGACCCACACCCAAGCAGTAAAGTAGGTCAGTCTGATTATTCTGGCTGTGTCCTGCAGTCTAGAGTTAATCAATTTGAAGTATCTTATCAAAGATTACCTGTTACCGACACAGCGACCCCAAAACGTCAGAATGAATCTTTAGAATTTAAATTTTTCGCTTTAGTATCTAAACAAGTTAAATATCAGATGGGTAAACCGCCTATTGTTTCTTATACGTAAATCTTAAACAATTTTTTTTATTTTATAATTATATAATGAATAATACAATTATAGAATTAAAAGAAAATGCTTTACATAATGCTCAAGATAGTAATTATTTAATAGGTAATAATGGAGATTATAGTTGTCAAGTAGGCGAAGTAACCTTAAATAAAGGTGACCAACTACAAATTAAATCAGCTTTTATAGATCAAATTGCAGAAAATACCGATTTAATTACGGTTGAACCTGACGAGGAGGACGGAAATACAGCAACTTTGACCATGACTTACGGCTATTATATATGCGATTGGGGAGGAACACCGACGGATCCTATAACTGATAATGATGGTCACGTAGTAACACCAGCAGGAACCAGCCTTACTAGAAATAGCTTTATTCCTACTGATACACGAGCCAGCACGACTGTTGATGGAGTAACTTATCCTTTAGGTCAATCTAATGGTCAATTATATATAGGGTCTAATGTATCATTTCACGGTGCTCCAGCAGATAAAGCAAATCTCAGTTTATTAACAGGTTTTAATATTGGATTAATTCCAAATACAAATACAAAAGTTACAAAATCTAGCCAACAGAAAAATATTAGAGTTGGTTATTTTTCATACGAAGACGTTAAATCAACAGACGCTAATCCAATTTTTCATTATTTAACAATTGTATTTAATAAAGTTAAAGAATTAGCGGAATTTAATAAAAAAGATGAATTTGTTTTAATTGACAATACCAGCGCAAATACATATATACGGTATGGTAAAAATGACCACGTCGGAGGAGGACCATCAACTAGTAGCGGAGTTAGGTTCCCTATACCGATGAGGCGGAATAGTTTTAAGGCTCATGTAGATTCACATTTTTCAAAAAAAAGTAGAAAGAACGGCACATATGACCATTTTTTAAGAATGATTTCTAATGACCAATTAAATTTAGGAACATTACAGGAAGCCGATATGACAGCAGGTGGAACATATCATTTGAGCACATTTGACCAACAAGTAACTATACCAGCCAAGAGTTACGCACCTGAAGACCTGGCTCTACAGATATCAACAGCATTTACGCAGGTTGATCCAAATCCATTGCCATCACACGAAATACAACGGAATTTTTTCTCAACTAATAATTTAATTACAACAACTAATAATTTTAATACCAATTTTGTGGCTGACCCTGAAACAGGTTATCAGCCAACTGGCTATCCAAGTGTATTAAACAAAGCACAAATTGAGCAGGTTTTCGGCAACTTCGTGGCTGACGACGGTTATCAAATAGCCCAAATCCAGACTATAATGAATAATCAAGCAAATCAATTTATAGGAACCACTAATTTTGATGTTCACTACGATGGATCTAGGTTTTTAATTCAGCAGATGCACACGCCTATATTTGATAATAACGGTAATAATGTCGTGGTAAGCCTCCAAGCTCCTCAAACTAAGGGCGGGACACAGACAGTAACTAGGCGATTTGCTAATAAATCAAGTGGTATTTTTATAACTGATTTACAGCCTAATTATTTATGGTTTAATAGAATGAAATTTGATGAATCTTTAAAGGCACAAGTCGGAGGGGCTGAAACGTTAACCGTTCCCAGCATTCCAGCAGGTTCTAACGTTGATTGTTTAGTCCCTACCATGACGTTAATTGATGGTGTCAATATCACAGGGGATCTAGTTTCTATAGGAGGTGTTCTAGTTCCGCCTAGTAATAATGAGGCAATTAACTGGCAATCCGCTGGATTATTCAATAATAGAAAAACGATAGAAAACCAACAAATACCGATTTTAGCGGATTTATTTAACGCCGATACAGATCCTAAAGAGAAAAATGGATATTATCAATTAGAAATAGACTGCGGTATTAATTCAACTGACATTAGAGGACAGGACGAATCAAATAATAAAATCAAGGCTATTATCAGTAAGTTTTATACTGACAAATCTTATTTATCTTCTTACAATGAAGGAGCTATACCGTATACGCATAATTCTGATATACCTATCACTTTATCTCAATTTAAAGTTAGAATTTTAGATAGTAAGGGAAAACTAGCCAGTATTAATAATGATATTGGAAATGATAATACTGTATTCATGGAAATAATACGAGCAAATCCTGAATTAATGGCTTTAGAGAATCCCAAAAAAAAGTAAATAATTTAATATTATATAATATATAATGTCAAGAAGAACGCCTATTAATTATAACAGAGCAGACCACATAGCTCAGACCAATCATACCAAATTACTCCAAAATAATAATAATTTATTATCAGAATTAACAAAAGGTTCAAACTTAGGAATTAACACTTTATTTAATAATCATACCTTATCAAGTTCTTCTTTAAATACAGCCACTATAGATCTAGGTGATATTAGTAAAACTAGAGCTGTTCATATTTTTGGAGATTGTAGCTTACTTGATGCTAGTGATTATTTTGAGGTTATGGGTTCTAATAATAATGTAGATTATTATAGAATACTCTCTTTACAGCCCCATATTGATTCTATAACATCAAACTATCATTTTTCCCATAATATAGATAATATAACAAGATATATAAGAATCCAAAATCCTGGAACAAATGCTATTTTATTTTTTACATTACATTATAATCATTTAGTTAATTAACATAAGCATATTTACAATTAAAAAAATTCATAATATATTATCTTTTTTAATATTATATTATGAATAAATTATCTTTGATTGACCAAACAATAGGTAACCACGATTTATTAGGAGAATTACAAAGTATAACAAGCGGTATAACATTACCAGGAGCCTTAACAGGTAGCGGGAATTTAAAAGTCAGTATTCAAGAATTAGGAAACGAAGGAAGCGAAAGATTAAACGTTGATGTAGGATCTACTGTATCACAATTACCATCAGCATTAACAGGAGAAGGCAATCTTAAAGTAAGTATCCAGGAAGATTTTACCCATAATCTTTCTACAAGTGCTAAACAAGATACACAAATTACACATTTAAGTAATATTGATACTGGTATTGATAATTTAGAAGCATGTGTAGGTTCTAATAAAGTTAATGTTAATATCTCTTCTGGATTAGATGCTGTAGCCACAGAAAACACTTTAAATATTATTGCTGAAGAATTTACAAAATGTGATACAGATAACGTGGTTATTACTGGCGGTGTAATATTACCAGCAAGTTTAACAGGTAGCGGTAATTTAAAAGTATGTATTCAAGAGTTAGGAAATGAAGGTAGTGAAAGATTAAACGTTGATGTAGGTAACGATATAACTCAATTACCTACTGCATTATCTGGATCAGGAAGACTAAAAATAGAAAATGATTACACAGGAGCTATATCACATACTGCCCTAACGGAACTCGCTTCCGCTATAAATAGTGATAAAGTTGATGTAAATATTTCATCTGGTAATATAAGTGGATTTTCTACAGCATCATTACAAGGAGGAGGGCTTCCATCTGCTTTATCATCAGATAATTTAAAAGTTAGTTTAAAAGAATCTATAGCGGTAGGTGTTACAAATACAACATTAACTAATTTAGATAATGCAATAAATAGTAATAAAGTAGATGTAAATATTTCATCTGGTAATATAAGTGGATTTTCTACCGCATCATTACAAGGAGCAGGTTTACCAAGTGCTTTATCATCTGATAATTTAAAAGTATCATTAAAAGAAACAATAGCCGTAGGAGTAACAAATGACGGATTAACATCTTTAGACTCTGCTATAGGAACTGATGGTAGTGTGGGCCCAGCAAAATGTATGAGCATAGGAGGAACAAATCCTTTAGGAGGAGCTATACAAGAAATAGCTGTTGATGGGGAAGGACATTTATCGGTAGATATTTTAACTAGTGCTTTACCAAGTGGAGCATCAACCGAATTAACGAGTGCTGTTGTAGCAACTAAAACCACACTACACACAACCAGCGAATTAAAGGAATTACTATCTGGTGTTACTATTAATAGTGGTGCATTAAGTAGTGAATTTGATTTTGAAAATTATAGACACGCTCGGTTCTTTGGAATTACGACAGCATCAGTAGGAACAGATATTATAGTAATGGGTTCAAATACATCAGGTGGGACTTACTACGTGATGGGGGAAAATTTAAGAAGTGAAACTATAGGATCAACACACTACATATACGGGCCACATATAGAAAATTTACCACGATATATAAAG
>Ga0181389_1001113_pt1 | contig 10713 bp, 6 predicted proteins | sample 12SPOviralmetaG_FD_130121 | JGI IMG/M metagenome (GOLD analysis project Ga0181389, IMG submission 130121) | Marine viral communities from the oligotrophic San Pedro Time Series (SPOT) site, San Pedro Channel, CA, USA - 12 SPOT_SRF_2010-06-29 | ecosystem: Environmental > Aquatic > Marine > Strait...
AAATATATCAATATCTAAAAACTGTGATAATAAATCTTTTCTTTCTCTTTGAGTTTTATCAATAAAGCCAGTATTATTATTTTGTAAAGATAATGCAGTTAATACAAAATCTTCATAAGATCCTAAATACTGTCTTATATTTTTGTTAGTAGAATCTCTCTGATCTCCATTTAGGTTTTCTTCTGCTCCTGATTTATCTATTCTCCAAAAATTTACATCTACTTTAACATGTCCTCTATTATTCTTCTTTCCGATACGTTCAATAAAATAAGTATATTTACCAAGTTCAAATTCAAATTTACATGCAAATCTAGATTTTTTATTATTTAATACATGAACTGCTTTTTTAGTACGACTACATCTATCAAAACAAGTAAATGCTAATGCATCTAACAAAGTTGATTTACCAGATGCATTTGGTGCAAATAATCCATATGTACCATTCATGTTTGTAAAATCAATTAAATTATCTTCTCCATAACTAAACATATTTGAAAATTCAAACTTCTTAGGTTGCCATGATATATTCCTTGTTAAGGTATTTGTTGGTAACTTACTATGAACTGTCCTATTAATATGTCTAATAGTATCTAATAAATTATCATCGAGTGCAAATTCATCTGAAAGGTATTCTGTTATAACATTATTTTGCCATTCTACATCACGAACATTTCCAAAATTTATTTTATTCTTTGCATCTGTGGTATTAATTGCATTTATTCTTTGTATTGTAATATCTTGTACTTTATATTTTGATTTGATATCTGCAATTATTTGTTTTAATGTTCCAGAATCTGTATCTTTAACTTTTAATCTAAGTCTAGGCTTTTTAGGAACTTTTGAATTTGGGTTTGTAATCTTACCATTATCTATTTCATATGTATAATATCCATAGTCATTTTTAATTTCAACAAATTCTGATTTTTTTGTTTTTAAGTCCCATACCATAATTCCATGGCCTAATACCTCTCCATGATTTTGTTGTATTAAAGAACCAGCATATGCAACTGTCTTATCAATATCTAGATATTGTGGTTTATGAATATCTCCTAATAATACTAAATCATGACCAATAAACATATCAGTAGTTACATGTGTGTTACTTAATGTAAATCCTGCATCTGTTGATGCGTTATGTACTGAACCATGATGTAATGCAATTTTATAATCTCCTTCAAAATCAGATGCATTTATATAATTTATTGGTTTTTCATCGACCCCCATAACGTTAAAGTGTACTCCTTGAACCTTATATATTCCGTTATCTTTGAGATAATGTATATTCTTATGATTTATGGCTCTAACGATTGGACTTAATGCATCTAACCTAAAATTATTATTTAAATTACAATCATGATTACCTAAAATTACAATAGTAGGTAAGATATCTGCAAGGTTTGTAAAAAATTCTGAGGTTATATCAATTAGTTCAGGTGACATATCTGTTTTAGCATGTACTATATCTCCAGCCACATATATTACATCTTCATCTGTTTTTGTCTTTTTTATATATGAATATAATCGTTTAAATACTTCTCTATATTCTTTATGTCGTTTTACGTTTCTAATATGTACATCTGCTATGTGATATATTTTATTTATCATATTCCCATTATTCTTTGTTCCATTAACCATTCAGATGTTAGTTTTTCTGTACTAGCTAATATGTTATTTATTTTTCCAAACCCTACATCGCTTGGATCTTTTTCTTGTAAATCTACAAAATATACATCGACACCATTTGCCATAAAATATTCTGCAGTTTCAATTGCTTGTTTTCTTGCATCTTTATCAAGACATATATAAATTGTTTTTACGTTATTTTCTATAATTCTATGTTTCAATTGATCTGGAATAGTTTTACCAAATAATGGAATTGCATTACGCCTAATTGCAATTGCATCAAATGCTCCTTCTACTAAACATACTGGATAATTCCAATTTACGTGTAATTCAAATCCTACAATATCTTTTGATACATATGGATTCTTATGCTTAAATGTATCATCTTCATAATATGCTCTTCCTACAAAATAATTTAATACACCATTTGCATCATAACTTGGAATTATTATTTTACCTGAATAAGGTCCTTTTCTACAATACCCAATTCTATATTTTAATATATCATGAATTGTAACTCCTCGTTTTTTAAGATAATAAATTGCATTCCTATATGCTGGTGATTTGATATCTAATTTCCATAATGGACGAAATTCTGCAGGTAATTCAACAGCTTCTGTATTTGTTGTTGTAACCTTTGGTTTATATTCTGTTTCTTCTATATACTCAAATAATTTTGATATCTTAGATCGTTCTACATTTAATTTTTTAAATAATGTAATTATTTTTCTGCCTGCAGCATTACAGACCCAACAATGCCAATGTTGAGATATTATATTAACTTCTAACTTTTTCTTGTTATGATGACAAAATGGACAATGAAAGGCTACATTGCCTTTATTTGTTGATCTGCCCTTGCCTAAGACAGTTTCTATTAATGTGAGTAATTTAAAATTCGTCATGTATAGAAATATAACAAAAATATTTCGAATAACCTAATTATTTTTCAGAAAACCATGAAGATGGAATTGTTTTTTCAGCCCATGGAATTCCATGCTTATCACAATACGATCCATATGTAGTTTTTGAACCTTTTCTAATTTTTGTTTTACCAGACATAAATACTATTCTTATATCTAGATTTGGATGTTGTTTTTTAATAAGTAAATGTTTTTTTCTATCTTCTGCTACCCATCTTCCTTTTGTTTCAACTAATATTCCATTAGGTAATGTAAAATCAATTGTATACGTATGTTTAGTTTCTGGTCTGATATATGGTATTACTGTAGTTTCGTATTCAAACTTAATTTTATTTTCTTTAAGTTGATCTGATACTTTGTGTTCAAATCCACTTCTATAACCATGTTTAATTGCATTTGCACGCAATTTACTTTTATTTCTCCATGCCATATTAATGATATCCGTTTAATAATTCTAGAAGATCGTCTATTGCATCATGTCGATGACTATCTTCTAATACTGTTTTAAATACATATTTTGAATTGGCCAATTTTGCCATATCATGATATGCTGACCAATTCTTATCTTTTAGGTCTATCTGATATGAATCTCCGCAAAATATCATTTTAGAATCTTTACCTAATCTACCAATGGCCATTGCTAATTGTGATCTAGATAGATTTTGAAATTCATCTACAATTACAACTGCATTATCAAATGTCCTTCCCCTAAAATGTGCAAGAGAAACTAATTCTATAGATTCATCCTTTTCCATTCTTTCTAATATTACTGGCTTATTATAAACCTTTCTCATATTAGATCTAATTGGTACTAACCAAGGTTCCATTTTTTCTCTTTCAGAACCTGGTAAGAATCCGTTATCTTCTGTGGAAATTGTTGGTCTGGTAATTATTATTTTATTAATTTGTTTTTTGAAAAACATGTCTAATGCTACCTGTACAGCTAATAATGTTTTACCTGAACCAGCTTTTCCTACAACAAAATTATATGGATGTTTTAAAATTTGTGTTTTAGATTTTTTTTGTTCTTCTGACAAAGAGAGTGAAAATCTAATTGCACCTTTTGGAGGTGTTTTTGTAATATTTGCTCTTGGCATAACCTATTCCCTTATTTAATATAAATATCTAATAATCCCACCTAACAATGAAATTCATGTCTACATCTGATCTTTTTGCTATTGGTTGTGCTAATTTTCCAATCGCAAGTAACTGAGCATCATTATTATATAACCCTATTGTTGTTATATAAGGAGTTAATGATCCTGTAAATTCTTTTTTTAGTCTATCTGTATTTGCTCTTTGTAATGCAGTTGGATTCATTGATACATTACTATGTCCTGCAGGCACTTCAACTAATACTTCATTTTCATATATAGTATGAGTTCCTTTATAATCAACACCCCATATTGCATTTGTATCATTACCTCCTTGTCCTAAGGCTTTCTGATATTTTGGCATTGGACTTGAAATGACAACTTGTCCTGATTTATAAAATACATTTCCTGCCACGCTTGTTTGATATGCTGATCCAGATAAGAAATGATTGTTTGCTAAACTTTTTATTGCTGTTTCACTGAGACCGTAATTATATATTCTTACTTCATCTACTGATCCTGATAATGCATTATGTAAGTTTCTATTCATTGATCCAAACATAAGTTTACTGTAATTTAATACTTCACCTGGTACTGAATCTAATGATTTTATTTCTCTTGTTCCATCAACCCATAGTTCTAAATAAGAACCAGATTTTTGTGCTACTATATGAAACTGGCTTCCTGTAAATTGAGTTGCTGATGCTGATGAATATGTTATTACACCATCACTTCTCCTGAATCTTATCTTTCCATTTTCGGTTACTCCTGCATCTTGATTTAATACTTCTATATCAAATGGATATCTAGTTAATGTTCTATCTTCTTCTACAACTTCTCTTTTACGAGTCTTTTTATTTAATACTAATTTATCATTAACACCTCGTTTTGTTATCAATGAATTAGCATTTGATGAAGATATTGACTGACTTATATTTCCCATATACCAAAATGATATTGCAAACTCATCATCTTTATCAAAGTTCAATGCTTTATATGCATCAGTTTTTATATATGATGATCCATCAAAAACAGCTTGGATTCCTGATGCTGATGCAAATCCTCCTGTTGTTTTAATACCTGGAAAGAATCCTGTATTTTCTACTTGTGATTTAACATCAACTTCATAGGCATTACTTTCAAAGACAATATCCTTGGAATGATATCCATAGTTATATTTAAACTTCTTAAATTCTTCGTTAAACCCCCAGTACCCTACCAAGTTACTAGCTGTTGCAAAGCTTTGTGATGTAATTAAACTATCACGTAAATTACCTTTTCTATCATCATTTAATATAAAATCATTTGAAGTATCTGTTACCTTAAGAGATCCTGGTTTTATTGATTCTCCTACTTTGAAATATGGTATAGTAAAATTAGATGCAGATAAAAATAAACGCTTTTCAATTGTATTTCTATTTGATGCTCCTAAGTTGTTTGCAGGATCATATGGAAATTTATAATATTTATGATTTACCGAATGCCATATTACATGTTGAAATGATTGATCATAAGTGTTAATTGGATCGTTATCGGCTCCATAAAAGTTTGATATATGTTGAACCGTTCCAGCCGTTCCATAGTTTTGTCCATATGTTGATAATGTGGTAGTACCAATTGGAGTTATTCCTTTTCTAAATACAGCTTGTTGCAATGTGTAGCCACTACTACTATAACTAGCATTATTAATCGACCATTGCTTATTTACTTGAAATGGTGATACTCTAAAATTGCCTTTTTTAATTGGCTTAAATACTCCTGGATATGGCATTTGTTCTCGTCCTTAAATAAAAAACTCCCTTATATATTATAAATATAAGAGAGTTTTAAATATAGCTGAATTATAATAGATTCAATTTATTAGAAGTCTAATTTAACTTTAATCAATGCTTCTCTAGTAAACGATTTCAATAATGGTTTGCTTAGTTTAGCAACTGCTAATAACTCTCTTCTATTATTATACATTCCAATTGAAGTAACATATACTTTAGGATCAAATAAGAATGATGCTTGCTTAAATTGTCCTCTTGAACCTGTTACAAAGGTTGGATTATTTGAGAAGTTATATTCTGAATTTTTAACTCTTACAAAATAATGAGTCGATTTAACTTTTTCAGATGATCTTGCTTGGAATCCTAATCTATCACCAGATGTATCAGTTAACATTGCTGCTGAATGTGACATTGCTGTAAATAATTTAAGTGCATTATCTCCTGGCACTTCTGATCCTGTTACAATATTAAATGATCCTGACGTATTCATTCCTTTACCACCAATAACTGCAACACCTACTTGAGGATACAATAATCCATAGTAATGAGGATTCGTTTTATTATGTACACCTCTTTCAATTGATCCAGATACCAATGCATAAATTTGACCTGCCTGGCCTATTCTTGTATCAGTCACTTTACTATCATCAATCAATCTAATAACATTACCAGAATTACCTGGTGCTGTAGTCGATGCTGATACATGAGATCCAGTAAATGCACTATTCATTACACCATTACCACTCAATGGTTGTATATTAAACTCAATATTACCTTCATCTAATCTTTCTTTGAATCTTGCTCTATTAACATTAACAAAGAAACAATTTGGATTATCTACACCATTAATGGTAAACATTTTATCACCTGGTTCTAATAACAAGTTTCTATATTGAGAATAAATTGCTCTTGAAGGAGTATCATTTACTTGACCACCTTCATCTGCAGATCCCGATCCACCAACATGTCCCCATGCAATACTAAACTGTGGTTGCGCTCCTGCAACTCCTGATCCTGATTGGAATATCTCATAATAATATCTTTTTTGAGTCGCTGTTTGATCAGATGATGTAAACATATTAACTAGATTACCTAAACCATTTGACCATAAACCTTTAGTTACAGTTTCTTGTTGATTTTCAATAACATCTGCTGGATCAAATGATGTAAATATTCTACCAAATCTAGCACGTAATTGTTTTAAATCACGTTCTCTAATAATTCTATTTGCTAATGCTCTAGCTTGAGATTTAACTAATCTTTGTAATCTTCTTGGATCAGTTCTTCTTGTAGTTCTTCTTCTTCTACCTCTTCTTCTACGTCTTCTTCTAACTACTCTTCTTCTACGTCTTCTTCTTGGTCTTCTTCTTCTAACTCTTCGTCTACGTCTTCTTCTTCTACGTCTACGTCTCATTTCTGTACCAAAGTCTTCTTCTTCATCTTCTTCGGTAGCATCATTATCAAGCAAATCATTATCTATATCTTCCCATTCGGAATCATAACGATCTCTATATTCATTGTATTGAAAGTTTCTCATTTCTTATTCCCTTTTATTGTGCTTGTAATGCTACTCCAGGAGTAGTTTCAAGATCTTGTTTCTCTACAGTTAATTGTATAGTTGTTCTACCACCTGTCTCATTTCCGACAATTGTAATAGTAGCTTTTTTAGTTGCTGCTGGTTGTGGTTTAGCAATTATTTGGAACTGTAATCCTGTAAGTGTTACAGACTGTGCCGCTTCTTGATCACCAATAAATTGTGGTATTGATGCCATACTTGCTCTTCTAGAAGCTCTTCTAGTTACTCTCAGGAATGCTGCATCCGAATCAGATAATATTGCAGTATAACCAAATATTCTATTTCCTTGAGAAAAGTTAATTGTATTTGGAGTAATTGTAGCTCTTCCTCCAGTTTGTAATGTAATATTTCTTTGCGCTACTTGAACAACAGGGATTCTTGTTATTTTCTTTGGTAACGTTACAAGTTTATATTTCATCATTTGCGTTTCATCTGGTAAAGCTTCAATGATTGGCATGTTTTCAATTGTTACACCATAATATGCTGTACCCAATGGATGATCAGGATTCCATAAATCATAATCGATCTCATCATCAGCAAGTGCAAATTGCGTAATTTTAAATTCGTCACGACCTCTTGCAAGAAGTTCACGACCTTTCTTTGTTAAAATAGCATCTACTGTAATAGATGAATTGTTTAAATATCCCATAGTATTCCCTGTATATTCTTTTTTATTTATTAATAAATATGGTGTTAAGCCAAAAGTATTCCATTATTGAACCTTAAGATTCCCTTCTTTCGAAGTTAATGTATTTGGATTAGTAATTGTAAATGATACTACCGGTCCTCCATCTGTAGTTGCGGTGGTATTTATGTTAAAATCTGGTCCTGTTAATTTACTTCCTTCAAAACATTTTCTTGTTATTCCTGTAAATTCATCATCCATATAATCAGCTGGTTCTAATGAATGTGATGTTGGAAGACCAACATTTACAAATGGCGCAAATAATGTGTTTTTAGTTTTTATTCCTTTTCCTGGTACCCAAAATTGTTTTTCTCTAGCAGCTACACCTCCATAACGTCGAGTAAATATTTCTCTTCCGTTACTGTCTCTATTAGCTCTTAAATGAGGATATCTATTTAAATAATTTACCTCTTCATCTGATAATACATGATGATAAAATCTAAATTGGCCTAATGATCCTGAATATCCATGCGTAATATTACTAGCTTGATATCCTGCTCCTATTTCGTCAAAATAGAATGATCCAGAATTAGTAGAAGCACTAATATCTTTTCGTTGCTCTCCTACCTTTTTTCCATTAATAAAGAATTGAACTCTTCCCATTAGATCACCTGTACTTCCGGTTTTAAATGAATTATACGTTATTGCAACATGCATTAAAGACTCTTTTATACCATCAAGATCATAAGTAGAAGTATATCCATTCCAAAATGTATTTTCATTTGGATAAATTCTTGGGTACCAAAAATCTGCAGTGGGTTCTGATCTTAAAAATGGGTTGTTATTATGATCAATTCCAAATGCCGGTCTTGTTGAATCATTACCAATTATCCAAGTTGAGTTATTTAGAGAACCTGATGCTGGCTTCAATAGGAATGACATGCTCCATGGATCAGTATTATTTTCACCATTTGCAGACGGATTAGCTCTTCCGACCTTTGGAATTGTTATTCTACTTGATCCTCTTGATGAATCTGATTGAGGTTGATAACAATCAAATATTAACATCTGGCCAGTAAAATTATTATGAGTTACTGATTCAAATCTTGCATTTGCAGGATCTAATGCTGACTCAGTAGAACTATCCGGAGCTGTTTTAATATATGCTAAACTATGTTGATAATTCAAAGTGTTATCACGCATGGTTCCAGCTGCATCAAATGCATCTAATGGATAATGTCGTAAAGCTAAATCTTTTGGTGTATAAAATTCTACTTTCTTTTTGTAAGTATAAGATTTTCTTTGTTCTAGAATTACTGCTTGAATTGCAGCTGAGGCTGTCATGCTTCTATCATAATCTACTTCAGTTTGATCTGATCCAACCACAGTACCCAATCCATAATCAGATACAATTACTGGACCTTCTAGACTTCTTTCACTTCCAGAGTATGTAATGCCATTAATTGTTTTTTTATGATGCCAACTTGATAGTTTGTAATCGGATGGAACTGTTGATGATGAATAGGATATGTTAATAAGTCCTCGATATGTATTATCTGATGCATCTGGACCTACATGTGATATTATACTAGATGATGATATATCTGGTTCGGCTAATTTTATATCCGAAACTTGTAATGATCCTGTATTAATTGGTTTGAACACAGATGATGTAATTTGCAATCCAGGGTTTTCTATAGATGCATTTAATGGTAATGTTGATGATGTAATAGATCTTTCTATTCCTAATAATGCATTTAATGGTAATGTTGATGATGTAATAGATCTTGGATCATGCAATGAAGCTGTATAATCAAGTCTTGCACCATCAATTGCCGCAGTAGATAATGTTATTCTTTGTTCATATTGTGGATTTGTTATTTTAGGTTGTTCCATCAATTGAACTTTTGATCTTTCTAAAACATGCGGTTCAATTAATAACCCCATAGCAGAATTTGCTCTTACTGGAATTAATTGTTTTATCTGAGTAAACAAAGAAAAATCAAATAAAGAGAATATTTTAATATACGCATTTATATCATTTCGATTATCATACTTCTTCCAATATTCATGAGCTATTTTATTCAGATCAGGATATGTTATATTAAATTCATCTGCAGGATCACCAAAATAATCATCTAATGATATTCCACCAAAATTATTATATATATCTTTATTTATTTGATCAGCTGCTGAATAAAATAATCCTAATCTATTTGAATCTAATGTTGCATAATCATATCGACTTTTTTCTGCAGATGTTCTTGGATCTAATGTTCCTACTAATTTTTGATCTTCAATTCTTATTTTAGTTGAATTGGCATTTGTTCCTCCAATGCTTGGAGCTTGAACATAATAAGTTTCAGTTAATCTTTGATAGTTACCTCTCTGGTCAGTTTCATTTGGAAAAAATGACATAGTAGCAAAAGAACTTCCTGATACTATTAGATGTTCGTCAGCACTTGTATGATATGGAAGTTGTGCATCCAATATATTTTGAGCTGGATGTGATGATGATAAAACTTGATATTTTACATCTCCATGATTTACAGCAATTGTATCTGCTCCTAATGGATAATGTCTAACTAACGTATCAAATGATGATGTAGATGATAATCCTGATACATATGAAGTAGGATTCAATGTATGTTCATCAAATGCAGGTCTACCAATATCTTCTAACCATTCTCTATATTCTTGTATTGATCCAGAAAATGTTAATAAGTTTGGCGTTTTAGCATTGCTAAAACTAATACTATTATCATCTTCAATAAATCTTCTTAAATTGGTATTTACTTTAAATTGATCTTTTGTGCCACCTGTACCTGGCCAACCTCCTATTCTTATTCTTGCTTTACCTTTGAGATTAGTTCCAACTCCCCATCCTTGTTTACCTGCTGTATTTGTAGGTGTATAACTAAAACTTCCTGAATGAACTATTTTTCCAGTAATATAATCTGCTGCTCTCTGGCATTCTATATAATATGTTGTATTAATATTATCTGATTCATTATATTTAACAGATCCTGATCCATTGTATTGCCAATACCATCTTAGGTTCCAAAAATCTCCATCATATAATGGTAACCAATCTGTTGATCCT
>Ga0181389_1001115_pt1 | contig 10693 bp, 10 predicted proteins | sample 12SPOviralmetaG_FD_130121 | JGI IMG/M metagenome (GOLD analysis project Ga0181389, IMG submission 130121) | Marine viral communities from the oligotrophic San Pedro Time Series (SPOT) site, San Pedro Channel, CA, USA - 12 SPOT_SRF_2010-06-29 | ecosystem: Environmental > Aquatic > Marine > Strait...
AATAGATTTAATATTGCCAAGTTACCTCGTCAGTCTGGTAAATCTACTATCGTTACTGCATATCTTCTTTGGTATGTGCTATTCAATCAAAATGTCAATGTAGCAATCCTTGCAAACAAAGCAGCGACTGCCCGTGAAATGTTAGGTCGCTTACAACTTAGTTATGAAAATCTCCCAAAATGGCTCCAGCAAGGTATCCTCCAATGGAACAGGGGATCATTGGAACTTGAAAATGGCAGTAAAATTCTGGCTGCATCTACTTCCGCTAGTGCCGTCAGGGGCATGTCTTTTAATGTCATATTTCTGGACGAGTTCGCGTTTGTTCCGAACCATATTGCTGACCAGTTCTTTTCATCTGTCTATCCTACTGTATCTTCTGGTAAAAGCACAAAGGTAATTATCATCTCCACGCCACATGGGATGAACATGTTCTATAAGTTGTGGCATGATGCAGAACAGGGAAAGAATGAATATCTGCCAACAGAAGTACATTGGTCACAGGTTCCTGGTAGAGATGCTGCATGGAAAGAACAGACTATCAAGAACACTTCAGAACAACAATTCAAGGTTGAGTTTGAATGTGAGTTCCTCGGTTCTGTTGATACCCTGATTAGTCCTAGTAAGTTGAGGACTATGCCGTATATCGAACCGATTAAGCAAGGTAAGGGACTTGCGGTATATGAGGATGTAATTCCAGAGCATAACTATATCATCACTGTTGATGTTGCTAGAGGAACATCTAATGATTATTCAGCATTTATGGTGATGGATACAACAACACTACCATATAGAGTAGTGGCTAGATATAGAAATAATGAGATTAAACCCATCATCTTTCCTAATATTATTGTTGATGTGGGGAAGAATTATAACAATGCATATATTTTATGTGAGGTAAATGATATTGGTGGGCAGGTTGCAGATATCATTCAGTTTGATTTGGAATATGAGAACCTTTTGATGGCAGCAATGCGCGGTCGTGCTGGTCAACAATTAGGTCAAGGATTTTCTGGCAAGAAAACACAAATGGGTGTAAAGATGTCTACTGTTGTAAAACAGGTAGGGTGTTCCAATTTAAAAGCACTTATTGAAGAAGATAAATTGATGATTCCAGACTATGACACTATTGCAGAATTAACTACATTTATTGTTAAGGGACAATCATTTGCTGCAGAAGATGGATGTAATGATGACCTAGCTATGTGTCTTGTCATTTTTGGATGGATGGCAATGCAACCATAATTTAGAGAAATGCATGACAATGATGTAAGGCAACGTATCTACGATGACCAAAAAGAATCCATCGAACAAGATATGGCACCTTTTGGATTTATGGATGATGGGTTAGGGGATGAATACTTTGCAGATGCTCAGGGGGATGTTTGGCAAGTTGCGGAATATGCTGATAAGTCCTATATGTGGGACTGGAAGTGAATATTGAAAAATATAAATAATCTTAGACAACCCGATGACGGCACAATCTAGGAGAATTAAAACATGGCAGCTAACCAATCCTCGCCAGGTGTAGTCTTTCAAGAAAGAGACCTGACGACCATTACAACTCTTTCTACCGCAAATGTCGGTCTTATCGCAGCACCTTTTGTAAAAGGTCCTGTAAATGAGATTGTACAAATTGCCAGTGAGAGAGAATTAGCAGAAGTTTTTGGCAAACCAAATGACTCAAACTATGAGTATTGGTATTCAGCAGCACAGTATCTTTCGTATGGTGGCGTACTTAAGACCGTTCGTGTTGCCTCAAGCAGTCTGAAGAACTCTGTTGCTGATATCACAGGTTCAGTAGACACTGTTCTTATTAAGAACATCGATGAGTATGAAACTACTTACGAAAATTCTGGTAGTAATACTTTCCACTGGGCAGCACGCAATCCAGGAACTCTTGGAAATTCGGTAAGAATTTTCACAACAGACGCTGGTGCAGACCAAATCGCAACATGCCCCGCACCCGCATCAGGTGGTGAGTGGAGATTCGTACCTGAGCAACCACTAGTCGCAGGTTCTTCTACAGGTTTAGTTTATAAGTATAGTATTGTTTTAACACTTGAAAATATTGTAGGAACATTTACAGTTGGTGAAACTGCAAATATTGACATCTCTGGTGCTGATAAAGCTACTGACGTTCTTGCCTTTGACCCAGCAAACAAAAAACTGGAAATCGGTATTCCTTCTGCTGGTGTTGATGCCATCATTGCTGCTGGTCAAACTGTTACTGGTGCATCTTCAACTGCTACTGCAGATATTGCTGTAAGTGGTGTTGAAAGAAATCTGTACATCTCCTTGAACAAAGGTAGTGCTGCATTTGCTGCTGCAGATAGTGTTAATGAAGGTGCTACTGGTTCTGGTAATGCTGTAGTTCTTGCCACAGTTTCGGATGAGTATTCAACTCGCGAATATCTTCCTGGATTAAAGTGGGTTAATGTTGCCCCTCGTCCTGGAACAAGTCGCTATGCTCAAAATGCTGGCGGTAGTCGTGACGAAATGCACGTCTTGGTTATTGATGCTGACGGCAAAGTCACAGGAACAACTGGTGCAGTTCTTGAGCGTTTCATTGGTCTTTCTAAGGCATCTGATGCTAAGACCACTGTTGGAGAAACTAACTATTATCCAACTGTAATTAAGCAACGTTCAGAATTTATCTTCTGGGGTTTCCATGAAGGTGGTTTGCACGATGTTGATGCCAACAGTGTTGGAACTTGGGGAGCAGTTGCTTCAACCGATTTTGATATCATCAAAAATTCTGGTGGAACCAAATCGTATCCAACAAATGCGGTAACTCTCAATACTACAAATAACGCTACTGCCTTCTATGCACTTACCGATGGTGCTGACTATGCTGGTTCTGGTACTTACACCGTAAGTAATGCCGACTTTGCAACCGCATACGAATTAGGCGAAGACCCTGAGTCTCAAATCATTGACTTCATCTTAACTGGTCCTTCTGGTGCTAGTGATGCAGATGCAATCGCTAAGATTACTTCTTTGGTTAATATCGCAGAAGAGCGTCGTGACTGTATTGTATTTGTTTCTCCTCGTAGAGCAAATGTAGTTGGTATTACCAATAATACAACAGCAACTAACAACACAATTAATTTCTTCGATCAACTTCCATCTTCATCCTACGTTGTATTTGACAGCGGTTATAAGTACATCTACGATAAGTACAATGATGTCTATCGTTATGTTCCTTGTAACGGTGACGTTGCTGGTCTTTGCCTGCAGACAACTGAAGTTGCAGAACCTTGGTTCTCTCCAGCTGGATTCCAACGTGGTATTTTGAGAAATGCAATTAAACTTGCATATACTCCTAATAGAAGTCAGCGTGACCGCTTGTATGCTGCTCGCGTTAATCCTATCGTTTCATTCCCTGGTCAAGGCGTCGTCCTTTATGGTGACAAGACTGCTCTTGGATTTGCTTCTGCATTCGACAGAATCAACGTTCGCCGTCTGTTCCTCACTATTGAGCGTGTCATCAGTGGTGCTGCTAAGTCCCAACTGTTTGAACAGAATGATGAGTCGCAGCGTTCACTCTTCCTGAACATTGTCGAACCTTATCTTCGCGATGTACAAGGTCGTCGTGGTGTAACTGACTTCTTAGTCAAGTGCGACAGCGACAACAATCCTCCTGAAGCAGTTGACCGTGGTGAGTTCTATGCAGAAATCTTCGTAAAACCCACCCGCACAATCAACTACATTACCCTGACATTCGTTGCCACCAGAACTGGTGTTGCATTCAACGAAGTCGCTTCCTGATAACAACTAACATAACTAAGAGACCCTACGGGGTCTCTTTTTTTGTCTGAAAATATTGTTCGTACTAAATATTAGCGACGGAGACACTTTTAAAAAAATGGCAAAAAGAGGAACTATCGATGATTTCAAGGCAAATATTGCCTCGGATTTCGCGAGACCAAATTTATTTCAAGTTGATTTAAATTTCCCCACTGGTATTATCAATAATTCATCTCTGATTGAACTCGGTAAGTTCACTGTTCGTGCTGCGAATCTTCCTTCCTCGAACATTGGTGTTATTGAAGTTCCTTTCAGAGGACGTGTATTGAAGATTGCTGGTGACAGAACGTTTGAACCTTGGACGGTAACTATTCAGAATGACAGCAACTTTATTCTTCGTAACGCATTTGAACTTTGGGCATCCAGTATTCAAGCGTATAACGAGAACTTTACTTCTGCTGCTGGTCTTGGAGACGCAGACGATGCAACAGGATATTTTGCGGACATGACTGTTCATCAGTTAGCACGCGATGTTAAGAATGGAGATGTTCCTAAAATTCTCAAGTCTTACAAGTTCTACAACGTCTTCCCTAGCAACATTGCTGCTATTGATTTGGACTTCGGTAGTAACGATGCCATTGAAGAGTTTACTGTTGAACTTCAGACTCAGTACTGGACTCCAATTGATGCCTCCGTGGATGCTTGATAAATAGAACAGGATCAATCAACTTAGTATTATAATGTCGCAGCTCTTTGGATTTTCACTTGAGAGAGCGAAGAAGGTCCCCAAGGGGCCTTCTTTTGTTCAAAAGGATAACATGGATGGTTCGCAACCTATTGTAGGTGGCGGATACTATGGATATTCTGTTGACCTTGATGGAACGGTTCGTAACGAGCATGAGTTAATTACTCGTTACAGAGAAATGGTAATGCAACCAGAGTGTGATAGTGCTGTTGATGATATCGTCAACGAAACTATCTGTGGAAACTTTGATGATGTTCCTGTTGAATTAGAACTTTCTAATCTGAAAGTATCAGATAAAATCAAAAAACTCATGCGAGATGAGTTTGGTGAAATTTTACGTTTACTAGATTTTGAAAATCGTTCTTACGAAATCTTCCGTAGATGGTATGTCGATGGAAGATTGTTTTACCATAAAGTAATTGACCCCAAGAATCCTGGAACAGGTCTTGTAGAAATTCGATATATCGATCCTCGCAAAATTCGTAAGGTTACTGAGTACGAACAGAAAAGACCCGAGCAAATGCGAGGGGAAGATCTTAATACTCAATTAACACAAAAGGCAGCAGAGTATTTCTTATACAATCCAAAGGGATTGAAGAACTCAACTAATCAGGGTATGAAAATTACTACTGATTCTATCACATATTGCCACTCAGGTATTCAAGACCTGAACAAAAACATGACTCTTAGTCACCTGCATAAGGCGATTAAGGCAGTTAACCAACTGAGAATGATTGAAGATTCTCTGGTCATCTATCGTTTAAGTAGAGCACCAGAACGTAGAATTTTCTACATCGATGTTGGCAATCTACCTAAGAACAAAGCGGAGCAATATCTCCGTGAAGTTATGGGACGCTATCGTAATAAGATGGTTTATGATGCGAGCACGGGAGAGATTAAGGACGATAAAAAGTTCATGTCTATGCTGGAGGACTTCTGGTTACCTAGACGTGAAGGTGGTAGAGGAACAGAAATTACAACTCTTCCTGGTGGTCAGAACTTAGGTGAACTTGAGGATGTAAAGTATTTCCAAAAGAAACTTTATAAGTCACTCAATGTTCCTGGTTCTCGTTTAGAAACAGAAACGACGTTTAATATCGGTCGTGCTGCTGAGATTACTAGAGACGAAGTTAAGTTCCAAAAGTTTATTGCTCGTCTTCGTAAGCGTTTCTCCGAACTCTTTACAGATCTTTTGAAAACACAACTCATTCTTAAGGGTATTATATCTCTTGAAGAGTGGGAAACCATGAAGAATCATGTTCAATTTGACTTCATTGCGGACAACTACTTCACTGAACTGAAGGAGATTGAAATTCGTAATGAAAGAATGAACCAGATTAATGTTATGGACCCCTATGTTGGCAAATATTTCTCTGTCGAGTATATGCGTCGTCAGGTTCTGAAGCAAACGGATGTTGAAATTAAGGAGATTGATGTCCAAATCGCCTCTGAAATGGAAGCAGGTATTATTGCTGATCCTATGGCGGAAATGGATCCCGCTATGGATGCTGGCGATGAAGGTGGAGGTGGAGCACCCGCAGCAGAAGTAGCACCAAATGAAGAGTCCGTAGTCAAACCTGGGGATGCTCGTAGAGCAGAATTCTAAATAACTAAATACTATTATTGGGAGCTAAATTATTATGCCTAGTGACATTGCAAAGCAAATCGTTCAACAAGTCTATAGTGACGACAAATCTAAAGCAATTGATTCGTTAAATGATGCCTTAGCGGCAGCAACATATGATGCCATTCAACAGCAAAAAATTAATTTTGCAAAACAGATGGGATTTGACATAGACGATACTGCTCAAGATGCTGCAGATGAAGTTTCAAATGCAGTGCCTGATGGAACTACACCACCTGAGAATGTTGAATTTGATGGGCGTATGCCTCATGAACCTCCTACTGCCGAGTTAGAACAACCTGTAGAAACCCCCGAAGAAGAAAATGAAACTGATAGCTGAAGAAATTACCCAAGTAGATTTTCTATGTGAGGAAAAAGAAGGCAAGAAAAATTACTTCATCGAAGGTGTTTTCTTGCAAGCAGAAGTAGAAAATCGCAACAACCGCAAGTATATGTTGCAAACTTTACAGCGCGAAGTTGCTAAATACAGCGAGAACTACATTCAAAAAGGGCGTGCTCTTGGAGAATTAGGTCATCCTGATGGTCCTTCCATCAACTTGGATAGGGTATCACATAAAATTATGTCTCTCAAAGAAGATGGAAACAACTTCATTGGTAAGGCAAAGATTCTAGATACTCCCATGGGCAACATTACAAAGAATCTTTTGGATGAAGGTGTCATGCTTGGCGTTTCATCTAGAGGCATGGGTTCTTTAATTAAAAAAGAAGGCTGCAGCGTTGTTGCAGACGACTTCATGCTTGCCACTGCTGCTGATATTGTAGCAGATCCTTCTGCTCCTGATGCATTTGTTGATGGAATTATGGAAGGTAAAGAGTGGGTTTGGGATAATGGCATCCTCAAAGAGGCAGCAATTTCTCAAATCAAAACTGAAATTGACCAAGCAACTCTTATCAACTTGCAGGAAAGAAAGGTTTCCGCGTTTGCCAAGTTTTTAAAGAGTTTGTGATTTATAAATAAATACAGACAACGCTAATGCATAACGGAGTTCAAACAAATGGCTGAGACCTCACTCGATAAAGAGTTAGATAACATGGAGCAAGTGACCGAAGGTTCCAACGCAGTTACTAAAGATGCTAAACCAGGTGAAAAGATTGACACCTCTAAAGGTGGCGCAACTAAAGTAATTGATGTTACTTCTGATTCAGAAGAAGGCGCAAAGGGAACAAAAAACGCAGGCGCTTCTGCTGCCAAGGCAGTAGGTAAAGCACCAGTTCCTTCTACGAAACCTTCAGACGCATCCGCTAAAATGGAGGAAACCGAAGATGAAGAAGAAGTCCTCACTGAAACCGAGTACGACTTTACTGAAGATGTTAACGCTCTTGTCGCTGGTGAAGAACTCTCAGAAGACTTCCGTGTAAGAGCAGCAACAATCTTTGAAGCAGCAGTTACCTCTAAGGTGAATGCTGAAGTCACGGCGTTGCAAGAGGCATTTGAATCTACCTTGACTGAAGAAGTCGAAAAGATTCAGACAGAATTGGCCGAGAAGGTAGATGATTACCTCACTTATGCCGCTGAACAGTGGATGCAGGAAAATACCCTGGCTGTTGAGCATGGCATTAAGACTGAGATGGCAGAATCTTTCTTCAACGGTCTAAAAGGTCTCTTCTTAGAGCACAACTTTAGTGTGCCTGAGGAGAAGTTCAACCTGCTAGATGGAATGGCAGGTGAGCTTGATGATATGGAAACTAAACTCAACGAGCAAATCGACACTAACGTTGCTTTGAATAAGCGTGTTGGTGAGTTTGTAAAAATGGAAATTGTGAACGAATGCGCTACGGGACTCGCTGAGACCCAAAAGGAGAAGCTTGCTTCTCTTGCAGAGGGTGTTGAGTTTGAAACTGAAGCAGATTTTCGTAAGAAAATCGAAACGATCAAGGAATCCTACTTCACTAGAAAGGCTGAACTTACAGAATCTGTAAGCGACCCCACAGAAGAAGTCTCGGAACCCCTTGTAGAATCAACCACGAGCGGATCAATGTCGAAATACGTTGATGCATTAGCTCGCTGGTCTAAATAATTGTAAATTAACTACTTAAAACTGGAAACTAAAATGTCTTTACACAACCTCCAGGAGAAGTGGGCACCCGTTCTGAATCACGATGCTCTTCCCGAGATCACCGATTCCCACAAGCGTGGTGTCGTTGCACAACTCCTAGAAAACCAAGAGAAAGCTTTGACCGAAGAGGCAAGCATTCTTAACGAAACACTTCAAACCACTGGTTACACTGGTGGCGATACAGCAACAGGTCCTGTAGCAGGTTTCGACCCTGTTCTGATTAGCCTGATCCGCCGCTCCATGCCTCAGCTTATCGCTTATGATATTGCTGGCGTTCAACCGATGACTGGTCCTACTGGACTTATCTTCGCAATGCGTACCAACTACGGTGCTGAGAGAGATCCCAACGCCTCTGGTTACGACGAAGCATTCTTCAACGAGCCTAACGCTGGTTTCTCTGGTGGTCCTGGTGCATACGATCCTGGTGCGTCTGACGCAACCAACGATGCCCAAGGCAACAACCCTGCACTTCTCAACGATTCCCCTGCTGGAACCTATGAGCAAGCAGACGACGCCACTGGCATGTCTACAGCAACTGTTGAAGCACTTAACGATGGTTCATCCAGCACGGCATTCCGTGAGATGGGTTTCTCAATCGAGAAAGTCACCGTTACTGCAAAGGCACGCGCCCTGAAGGCCGAGTACAGCATCGAACTGGCTCAAGACCTTAAGGCGATTCATGGCTTGGATGCTGAGACCGAACTGGCTAACATCCTCAGCACTGAAATCCTTGCTGAAATCAACCGTGAAGTTGTTCGTACCATCTACACAAACGCTGTTCCTGGTGCTCAGAACAATACCGCTAACGCTGGTATCTTTGACCTTGACGTTGACTCCAACGGTCGTTGGTCTGTTGAGAAGTTCAAAGGACTTCTGTTCCAGATTGAGCGCGATTCTAACGCCATCGGTCAGCAAACTCGTCGTGGCAAGGGCAACATCCTGATTTGTTCTGCCGACGTTGCTTCTGCACTGGGTATGGCTGGTGTACTTGATTACACTCCTGCTCTTGCTGGTAACAATGCTCTCGCAGGCGTTGACGATACCTCCAGCACACTGGTTGGTACACTCAATGGTAAGATTAAGGTCTACGTTGATCCTTACTCTGCAAACCTTGCTGACAAGCACTTCTATGTTGCTGGTTATAAGGGTACTAGCGCCTATGACGCTGGTCTGTTCTATTGCCCATATGTTCCTCTTCAGCAGGTTCGTGCAATCAACCCTGACACCTTCCAGCCCAAGATTGGCTTCAAGACTCGCTACGGCATGGTCTCGAACCCCTTCGCTAACGGTCTTACTCAAGGTTCAGGCGCACTTACCGCCAACGCCAACCGTTACTACCGTCGCGTACAGGTCACGAACCTTATGTGATGCAGGTTGTTGTGGGGCAGGTTGTCCCACATGCCCTTTCAGACCTCCTACAAGGGGGTCTTTTTTATGTCTAGGTATAAATTAGTAGGCAATAATATTCGTTGCATTAAGTGTGTATTTCCTGACAAACTAATATAGATAGTATAGAATTACGAGGTGAACAAATGACCCCAAATTTGAACTACATTATGAATCGCAGTTACAAACAGGAAAACTATGAACAACCTCGCTTCTAGAAATCAATTGTATGAATGGACTCACTTTGAAGATTCTACGGAACTAGAAAAAATAAACGATTACTACGAATGTCTAATTGAATGTACCGATACACACCAAGCATCATGTAAACGAATCTGTAGGGAAGTGCTTATGTAAATTGCATACATAGTATACCGTGTGAAGGAAGTGAATGAGGTCTCTATTGGGACCTCATTTTTTATTCTAAATACTAAGGAAGATAAACAACCATTAATGGCAAACTGGTACGGCGACCAAATATCAAATAAAAACTTTCTTTCACCAATTGGATTTTTATTCATGTTGGATAAAGCAAATAAGGTTTCTTTTTTGTGTCAGAAAGCAGAAATCCCACCTGTAACATTGGGAGATGTTCAAATTCCAACTAGAGGATTAGTTCCAATTCCTGTAGAAGGGAACATGAGATATAGTGATTTTACGATTGAATTTATCGTAGATGAGGATTTGGAAAATTATATGCAGTTGCACAATTGGATGCGTGCATTGGGAACACCTCAGGAGTTTAGGGAAAGAAAACTTTGGAGGGAAGCAAATGCAAAATCTCCATCACAAGATCCCAGATTTTCTGATGCAACTTTGCAAGTATTAAATAACAACAACTTAGCAAATTTTGATGTTGTATTTAAAGATTTGTTCCCAACTGACTTATCTACATTATCATTTGATGTCACTGGAAGTGACAATGATTATTTTATTGCTTCAGCAACTTTTAAATATACCTTATATGAAATCAGAAATATCAATAGTCAAACTAGAAGATGAATAGTTGGAAGACAAGAGCATTAGCAGACCCCAATTTAAAATACAAATATGCTAGACTAATAATGAACGGACCCAAGTCCTTATCACAGGCTTGGATTTTACAAGGACTTA
>Ga0181389_1001118_pt1 | contig 10661 bp, 8 predicted proteins | sample 12SPOviralmetaG_FD_130121 | JGI IMG/M metagenome (GOLD analysis project Ga0181389, IMG submission 130121) | Marine viral communities from the oligotrophic San Pedro Time Series (SPOT) site, San Pedro Channel, CA, USA - 12 SPOT_SRF_2010-06-29 | ecosystem: Environmental > Aquatic > Marine > Strait...
AACAGGCATCCCAACAACAGCGAGGTAAATTATGTGGGCTTTAGTAGAATCAAATAACGTAACACAGGTCTATACAAGACCTAAAGGTTTAACCATAGGTGATGTAAATTATCCTAGTAATATCTTTATGCTTTGGACATCTTCTGAATTAGAAGCTATAGGGATTTATGAGATAGTTATAGACAACTCAAACCTAAAAGACAAAGAGTATTACATAAATACACAGCAATCTTTTAATTTTGCAGACGGTACAGTCACTGCAAGTTATGGTACAGCTACAGCTAAACCTTTAGATGATGTACTTTTTACAGCTCAAGACGAAACAGATGGTCTTGGTACTGAGGGTGAAGTTAAGCAATCGGGAATCCGTCAAGGTCATATAGATAATATCAACGCACAAGCCGGTAGTATCTTACAACCTACAGACTGGATGGTTGTTAGAGCTGCAGAAGGTGGTACAGCAGTTCCTAGTTCTATTACAACTAAAAGAGCTGCAGTAAGAACTAAGGCTAACGCTATGTGTACACAAATAACAAACGCTGCAAACGTAGATGCTTTAGCAGATTTGTATGTGTATTCAAATACTGGTACAGAATCAGACCCAGTATACACAAGACCTCTTGGCGAACTACCACTGGTAGACTAAGATGGAAATGATATCACCTTACATTGTTTGGAATGTTCTCATAACTTTGATACTTGCTCCAATCTGGTTTCAGATTAGACAAAATACTTCAGAGCTTAAAAGACAAGACATACTCATCAATAAAACACGTGAAGAGATTGCAAAAGAGTATGTCACAAAACTAGAACTAAAAGATGATTTTAATCTCTTAATGGAAAGGATGGAAAAGTTACACGAAAAGGTTGACAAACTCTTCGAAGTTAAGTAAAATAGGTATATAGGATTTAAAATGGCAAATAAAAGAAAACAAAGAGCAAGATCAAAGTATAATAAAGGAAATAGAATAGATTATACTAAAGGTGGTAGAGTTAGCTTTGCTAAAGGAGATAATGTTAAAGTTGATCCTAAAACTGGACAAGCTATACAGACTCAACAGTTTGGTGAAGCAGAACCACTTTCTACACCAGCACCGACTCCTGCACCTGCCAATAAAAATAGTAATTCATCATTTTTAGGTCAAATAAAAGAAAATTTTGTTATGCCTGATAGAGATACACTTGAAAGAATTGGAAGAGAAGCTGCTAATAGAGATTTAGATAGAGGTGGTTATGGACCTCCGGGTAGAGTACCTTCTCCTACACCAGCACCTACTCCTCCTCCTGCACCAACCCCTGCTCCACTAACACAAGAAACATTTGAAACTGAAAGAAGAGAACGAATGATTCAAGCTGGTAGAGAAGCAGAAAAAATTGCTAGTGGAGAAATTCCTGCAGGTGCTATCCCAGAAACAGAAATTGTTTCTGTTCCTACTGGACCTGAACTTACCTCAGAAGCTTTTCAGTTAGCAGAACGAAAAGGTGTTAGTCCTGAATATGTAAAAGAAGTTGGACCAGAAGTTGTTCAACAAATGGAAGATATTTCTACTGTTAAATCTCCTGAACCTATTACTGCTGCTAAAGTTGAAGCTGCACAAATTACCGAAGCTCCTGAAGTAGAAGTTGCTCAAGGACAAATTAAAGAAGAAGCTTTAGCAAGAGCAGCCGGAGTAGATAGAGTTGATCCTATTGAAGGTGCTCAAGTTGAAATACCTGAAGGTGCTTTAACAGAAAGAGTAGTTGGTACTATAAGCCAAGAAGCTAAATCAACTGCTGCTCAAGTAGCTGGTACATCTTTAGCTAGAGTAACAAGAGCTAAAAAACAATTAAGAAATGCAGGATTATCAGAAGAAGAAATAACAAATCTTGGTACTGATCCTGAAGATTTTGAAGCAAAACTTTTAGAGTTTACTGAACAACAAAGAGGAATTATTGAGGGACTTCCGGAAGAAGCTTTAGTCTCCAATCAACTAGACAGTTTATTAAGTGGTATTGAAGAAGGAGAAGTTCCTACATGGGCTAGACCTGCAGTTGCATCAGTAGAAAGAATGTTAGCTCAAAGAGGTATGTCAGCATCCACTGTAGGTAGAGATGCCTTGCTCAATGCTATTATACAATCTGCTGTACCTTTAGCACAAGCTAATGCACAAGCAATCCAGCAGAGTGTTGGACAACAAAAAGCTATTGAAGCTCAATCAGAAATTGAGAATGCTAAGTTTAGACAACAAACAGCTTTAACAAATGCTCAAAATGTTTTTAGTTTAAACATGGCTCAGTTTAATGCTGATCAACAAACAGCTTTATCTAACAGTAAGTTTTTACAAACTATAGGTCTTAGCGAAGCTAGTATGGAGCAACAAGCGACCATTCAAAATACTGTTTTAATGTCTCAAGCTAATTTAGCTGAAGCAGACTTTTATCAAAAAGCTCAAATACAAAATGCTCAAGCATTCCTAACAATGGATATGCAAAACTTAAGTAATCAACAACAAGCAAATGTTTTAAGAGCACAACAAGATCAGCAAAGACTTTTAAGTAATCAGTCAGCAACTAATGCTGCAAGACAATTTAATGCTGCTAGTGAAAATCAAACTAATCAGTTCATGGCAAACTTAAATAATCAAATAAATACATTTAATGCTCAACAATCTAATGCAGCTCAACAGTTTAATATACAACAACAAAATGCTGCTGAAGCTCGTAGAGTACAAAATACTGTAGAGATTAATAAAGCTAATGCTGCAATTGTAAATCAAACTAGACAGTTTAATGAGCAAATAGATTTTAATAGAGAACAGTTTAATGTTCAAAATGCCCAAGCAATTGAACAATCAAATATCGAGTGGAGACGTAGAGCTAACTTAGCAGACACTGCAGCTCAAAATGCTATTAATCAACAAAATACTAAAATGGCATTTGACTTATCATCACAAGCTCAAGCTTTTGTGTGGCAAGAACTAAGAGATCAAGCTGACTATGATTTTAGATGGGCTAATGATACAGCCACTAGAAAAGTACAAGCGATGGTAGCTGCTGCAAGTGCTGAAGGAGACGTTGCAAAAAACTGGACAAATAATTTTAATAATATTTCATCGACTATTGATAGAGTCTTTGGAGTCGGAGGATAAGAATGGGATTTTTTAAAAAAGTATTTAAAGGAATTAAAAAAGTTGCAAAGAAAATTGGCAAAGGAATTAAAAAGGTTGTCAAAAAAGTAGGAAAAGCTTTTGGAAAACTTGGAATCGTAGGTCAAATAGGCTTAATGTTTTTAATGCCCCATTTAAGTTTAAGTAGTGCATGGGGACAGCTTGGAAGTTTTGCTAGTAAAGGAACTAGCCTTCTTCACAAGGCTGTCGGAGCTGTGTATAATGCTGGTAATATGGTAGGTAATGTTTATAAGACAGTTACTGAAGCTATTGGTAATGGTTTTGATAGAGCCAGTAATTATTTAAAAGGCGAAGGCTTTACATTAAGTGAGGGTAGAACTTCTGTATTTGGTAAAAAACTTAATACTGATCCGGTTGTTGATACAACCACCCAAGACGTTACTTCTGAAATTGTAGACGAAGTCAAAAAAGATAAAAGTTTATTAGACAAAGGAAAAGACTATATTTCTAATACCATAGAAAGTGCAAAAGAAACTTTAAAAGACCCTGATAAAGTTGGTAAAACTATTGGTAACAAAGTTTTAAGTGGTGTAGGAAACAGAATAAGTTATTCAGTTGCTGGTGATCCTCCTGTTCAAAAACATTTAGATGTAAGTCCTTTTGATATTGGAACAATAGATACATTTAATCAAGGCGGTGTTTTTAACGAAGTAGATTTTAATGCTATGAATAAAAGATATCAAGACAATGGAAGTTCGTTTGGTGCAATGAGTAATTTAGCAAATGCATATGTTATGGATCAATATTCATTTGGTGATGAAACGTATGTCAACCATATGAAACAAATGAGAATGGGAGCAGGTAATTAATTATGGAAGAATATAATCAAGCAGGAATAGATGCCCTTGCAACCACCGGTAGACCAGTTCCGGGTCAATCTTTGACTAATGATCCTGACCAATCTTACCCGTGGGAAGGTCCACCAGAATTTACTGATTTTAGAAAAGCATTAAATTATATTGCAGAAGAATTACTACAAGAAGATATTTATGTTCCTCTTGTAGTAGGTATGGGACAAGGTGTTCCAGTAACAGATATTGCATTACAGTTTTTACAAAGAGGATTTCAAGAAGGTAAATGGAATCCTGACTTGTTTATGTTGCTTCTCGAGCCTGTTATGTATTTACTTATGGCATTAGCAGAAAAAGCTGAAGTAGAATACAGAATGACTGGAGACGAAGAAGACGATTTATCTGAAGAAGATGAAGATGAGATTGCTCAAATGAGAAGTTCTAATATTGCTAAATATGCAAAGAGTAAAACGGAAGGAGAAAGTAAAGTTCCATCAGGAGTTTTACCTGCAGAAATATTAGAAGACATAGAAGAGCTTGACATACCCCAAAGTTTATTAAGTAAAACCCAAGAGCCTGAAAGCTTATTAGGAAGAGGAGAAAGATAATGTCAAAATTATATAATGACAATACCGGTGGCTTATACTCTGGAGATGGTGGAGTAGGCTTTGCTGAAGAAAAGTTTGCTGCTTCAACAGCCCGAAGAGATAAAGAAGCTAAAAGAGCAGAAAAGTTTTCTAAAAATTTACAAAGATTAAACTTTGCTGTAGCTGGAGGTGATTTACTTTTAAATGACACTGCTGATAAACTTGAAACAGATGGATTACTTGAACGTGCTCATTACTTAGATGCAAATGAAAGTGCAAAAAATTGGACTACTATGTATAAAGAGTATGACAAAGAAGGCTTAACAAAAAAACAAATGTTATTTGAAGAAACAAGAAAAAATTTAAACGGTTATTTGCAAAGACAATTTGGCGAAGACTATGATATTAGTGGTTTTAGTGACACTGTTAATAATCTTTCAAGAGAGTGGTCAGGTGATGAAAACAATCTAGCATCATGGAATAAAGCTCTTGATGCTCAGTTAGCTATTCCGGGTTTATCAAACGAAGAACTAATTCCTTTATTACAAGCAGAAGTAAAAGCACCAAGAAGTGTTGGGGCTTTTTTTGGAAACTCTTTATTAAAAATTGCTAAGTCTCATGATGAAGACACAATAAAAGAAGAAGACAGTATAGCAAAACAAAAAGTTCTTGGTGGTTTATTAGGAGAAAAATTTACAACATCTAAAGCAGCTTTAGAAGAATATGCAGCATTAGGTAATCCTATTGAAGAACTTGCAGAGTTTATAAAAAGTGAAGCCGGTAAAGAAATTCCAGTATTCAAAAATGCTGAACAAGTAATAGTTCCTGATACAAAAACAGACAGATTTGGAAACGTGGTTGATGTTAAATACATGGTGACAATTGGGTCAGGTCAGGGTGGACAACCTATTCAAATTGGAAATCCTATTATTGTGGGAAAAAACACTGTAGAATCTAGAATCAAAGAATTTACAGTAGCAGACTATGAGGTAGCAGCAAGTCAAATTAAAGATATTGTTACAAGTTCAACTGATGTTGAATTAGAAGAAGCTTATGAAATATACAAAAAAAATCCACTTGGTCTATCTGCAAACATTTTAAAGACAAAAGAAAACTTAATGAGATCAATGCCTGATATTGGTGAGTCTCAAGCTATGGGGGCTGCAACCAAATTTATTTTATCACAAAACCCAGATGATATTATTGATGATACTATGAATTTATATGATTTTGAAAAAATTATAACTGGAGGACAAATTGATACAGCTCGTCTTCCGTTATATATTGAAAGCATTAATAAAACAAGTTCTAATGTAGGTAAAACACGAGAGCTAACTTCAATGAGAGATCAAATATTAGGAAGTATTAAACTTAGTAATTTAAGTGATAACGAAAAAGAAGGAGAAATTAATAGTTTAAATTCTTTTTTTCAAGAATATATACCTTCTGCAAAAGAATATAATAAAATAATTACAGACGGACTTCCTGATGGAGAAACAAAATCTATTCTTCAAGAAATTAATGAGGTTCCTTACTTAGGAGCAATTAGTAAAGGAATGTTTGGTGATGAGCTAGACTTTTATGATGCTGCATGGTTGCTTCCCGGAGGAATTGCTTTAAGAATTGGAGGAAAAATTGCTGCTAAAAAATTAATACCTAAAGCAGCTCAAGCAGTTTTACAAAGTAAAGGCACTCAAGCATCTATTGCAAAAATTGCTAAAAGAGTTCAAAACGGTTTTAAATCTCCAGCTATGCAAGAAAGATACTTAAACACCTTAAATCCTATTGAAAGAATTATTTTTCAAACGTTTAGAAGAAAGGGTAACATGAATAAATTCAATAGAAAATTTAATGAAGAATTATTTATGGATGAATTAATAAAAATGCCGGGTGTTTATTTTAAAGCATATAAACCTTCACTTGGTAAAATAATACAATATGGATTAGGTGGAACAATTTTTGGATTTATGCAGTATGCAAGACCAAAAGGAGACTTTACAAAAGCCCCAGAAATACCCCCTGTCGTTGAACCTAGCGAATAATTATGACAAAACTTTTTGTAGGTAATCAATCTGCCCGTTTAAAACGTGGGTATACTCTTGATGATTTAGAATCTAATGACGAATTTCAAGAAGTATCTGAAAGATTTTTAAGTTCCGTAGGAGAAAACCCTGATAACTTATTTTCATATTTTAGAGATGCTGATTTTAATTTATTTTTAGGAGGTAAAAGAGCTGTTGATAGTGCACGTTTTACTGACCAACAAAAACAAGACTATAAATATTTAAAATCTAAATTTGATAGAGCTGACATGGGTAGCTTAAAACAATATGTTGAGCTCATAAAAGATGCTTCTGTTGATATTGCAACTGATCCACTAGCGATGGTTTCTATGTTAGCTGCTCCATTAACAGGAGGAGTTTCAATTGCAGCTCGTACTGCGACAGCTAATGGTTTAAAACAAGGTATTACTAATATAGCTAAAAGTAAATTTACTCCAGCTCAAAGCGTAGGTATTACTGCCGGAGAAATTGGAGCATGGACTGGTATAGATAATTTTAATAAGCAGCAAGTTGAAGTCAATACAGATATGCGTAAGTTATTTTCAAATACTGAGTTAGCTGGATCGGCTGCTATAGGAGCAATAACCGGTGGAATCTTTGGAGGTCTTGCAAGAAAAGATGATTTTTTTAAAGAAAGACTCGAAAGACTTTACAGTAATGACGGGTTTAGAAAAGATGCTGGTAGCGATTTTATTTATAATGCTAGAAAAAAGAAAGATAAATTACTAGCTAATACACTAGCAAGTCCGGCATGGATACTTAAAACAGATGCAGAGTTTTCTTCGACAGCAAGATTACTAGGTCAAAAATTTACTTCAGAGTTTGAAAAAAGTTTAGTTGCTAAATCTAAAAGAAAATTAGGTTATTCATATGCTGAAGATATTAATTTTGACAGAGGTAACTACAAATTAGATTTTGATATGGCTGTTGCTCCGATTCGAAAAACAGGAGAAATACTTCCCGAAGATGAACAAGCTGTTATTACAATCTTAAGAGGTGGTGAAGTTAAAGGAGCTAGTCAAGCTGTTAAAACAACAGCTAAAAACTTACGAGAGTTTTTTAATAAAATTAAAGATGATGCAGAAGAAGCTGGATTAGACCCTACTTTTATTGAAAATTATTTTCCTCGGTCTTGGAACAGAGAAGCTATTGAAGCAGACATACCGGGATTTAGAAAAAAATTAGTTGATAATGATATTGTTTCGGAAGAAAAAGTAGACGAGGTTATAAACGGAATGCTTGATAAACAAAACGAGTTGTTTAGTTCTCACTCTAATTTATTAACCCAAGCTCGTAAGTTTCAAAATTTAGACGACAACGAATTTTCACAGTATCTTACTAATGATTTAATTCCTGTTACTACAAATTATTTTATGAATGCTGCAAAAAGCATTCAACATAAAAAACATTTTTTACTTCCCGGTAAAGACGTTAAGGTTGTTGGTAAGACTGGAGATAATAATTTAGTTTTATTTAAACAAGACAACGAATCTCAGTTTATAGAAAGATTTATTAATCCAATTGATAAAGAATTAAAAGCTGCAAGAAACGGAAAAGGTCTTTCAGCTAGAGATAAAAGAGCTATTGTTGATGTATATAAGTCAGTTACAGGACAAGTAGATTATTTTGAAAGTGCTGTGGCTCAAGGCTTGTATGATGGTACAAAACTTGCAAATGCTATGGCATATTTACCATTAGCTACTGTGTCTTCTTTATCAGAAGCCTTTATTACTCTAGGTAAAGCCCCAGTTAGCTCTGCTATTAAAGGTGCTCAAGATGGAGTTATGATAGGACACAAGATGTTCACAACTGAATTAAAACAAATCCTAAAAGAAAAGCACAATATATCAGACGATGCTATTGTAAAAGAAATGAATAGTGTTTTTTTAGCTATGGACGAAGCTATGTCTGATGTTACTAATCGTTTATCTGGTGAAGGGCTTCAAACTGAGTTTCTGAAAAAAGGGGCTCGTGGTTTTTACCGTTTAAATCTTTTAGTTCCTTGGACAAAAGCGGTACAATTAGCAGCGTTTTCTACAGGAAAAGATTTAATACAATCAAACTTACTAAAACTTTCTAAGTTAGAAGGTATGAAAGGAAACCAAGTTGATAGACTTAGAGGAGAATTATTTGATTTAGGAGTAGATGTAAATAAAGGAATAGCGTGGACAAAAAAATATGATGGTAGTATAACTACTGCTTCTAGACAAGATGAGTTTTACAAGAATGATATTGTAAGAGGAGCTGGAAGGTTTACAAATGGAGTTATTTTACAGACTTCTAGAGAGTATGCGACCGTTCCTAGATTTATGACTAATCCTAAGATAGATATTTTTACACAGTTTTTAAGATATCCTACAGTATTTGGTAACACAGTTTTAAGAAACTTTGCAAGAGATACAATTACAGATACTACAGTAAACGCACCTAAACTGGCTGCGTTTGTTTTAATGTCTACTAATGTTGCAAAGGCTACAAATTATTGGAGGTCTGCTCCTGAAGAAAGAGAAAGAATTAAAACCGAAGGTCGAGACTGGAGAGACACTTTAAAAGCTTATCAACGTGTAGGTCTGTTGGGTCCACTTGAATATGGGTTACGGATATCAGAAGGTATTTCTTATGGTCAAAACCCACTAGTTGCAACAACAGGAGTAGGTGGTCCAGTTATAGGTGATATCATTGGTATGACATTATATAACAGAGGATTACTAGAAACAGGAGCAAGAAAGATTCCTTTAACTGGTACAAAAAATATTTGGAATAGAACTGTTGGCGATGTTATGGAAGAGTATACAGGATACAGAGACCCTTATACTCCTATTCAAGAAGCTGCAAAAAAAGCAGACAAGGCTATAACGAATTTAATTAGATCAGGTGCAGAATCTTTAATAGGTCGGGAAGAACCTCCAAAGACTTTACTAAACACAAATAGAATTTTAAAATTTGAAGGTGGAGGAGTTTCTAAGATTGATCCATATACAGGACAATCGTTAGATTATCGGAAACCTTTTGTAGAGGGTGGAGAAGTTCAAGATGAATTTCCTGTACCTTTTGTAAAAAAAGACCCTAAAGAACGAGAAAGTGATGCGTTAGGTGGAGTAAGTTATGCTGAACAAATGGATAGGTTAGGTTTTAATCAAGGCGGTAGTCCTTTAATACATCCTGAAAATAAAGAATACTTTACAAAGTTTCATAATGATGTAATTTCTCAAGGAAAAGAATTACAAAGTGATAAGGGAACAGTAACTATGAGAATTATTGGAGTTCAACATAAGGGTAAAGAATATTTAATACCTTCGTATGACCCTAAAACAAAAACAATTTTATCTGATATAGAAGCAAAACAAAAATATTTAAAAGATATAGAATTAGGAAAATTAAAAGGTTATGATAGTGTTGAAAGTGCTGAAAAAGATAGAAAAATATTTTACAAACCAATTGTGGAAAAATAATATGAACATAGACCTATGCAAAGCTGAAATCAAACGACACGAGGGCGAAGTCCTAGAGATTTATATGGATAGTTTAGGCTATAAGACTCTAGGAGTTGGTCATCTATGTCAGCCTAATGACCCCGAATATGATTGGGAAGTAGGTACACCTGTATCTCAATCAGTAGTAGACAGATATTATGCAATAGATTTTGATAGACACTATGCAGAAGCTATACATGTGTTTGGTAATCAAGAAGAATTTTATAAGCTACCTGAAAAGATACAACATGTGTTAGTTAATATGTGTTTTAACTTAGGTGGTACAAGACTTTCAAAGTTTAGAAATATGCTACAGGCTTGTAGAGAACACGACTGGGATAAAATGGCTGCAGAAATGCAAGACAGTCGTTGGTTTACTCAAGTAGGTAGACGTAGTATTGAGCTACAGCAAATTGTACTAGATCAATAATGTTACTTTATACAGAAAAACAACTCGATGTTGCTTACAAAATTGATTGTAAAGCTCGTACACGATGTAACGAAGCTTGGGTAACTAGAGAAGACTTTAGACCTTTATATGAAGACCTGTTAGAATCTTATATGATTGCATACAGTGAAG
>Ga0181389_1001124_pt1 | contig 10623 bp, 12 predicted proteins | sample 12SPOviralmetaG_FD_130121 | JGI IMG/M metagenome (GOLD analysis project Ga0181389, IMG submission 130121) | Marine viral communities from the oligotrophic San Pedro Time Series (SPOT) site, San Pedro Channel, CA, USA - 12 SPOT_SRF_2010-06-29 | ecosystem: Environmental > Aquatic > Marine > Strait...
AAACGTCGACAATTTTTACACATTTTTTGTGAGAGCCTGTCACACAGTGTCGGGCCTAGCGGTGTCGTGCGTTGCATCGCCGGTCAGCAATGGGCTTTCAGCCTGACCCAAACCAGCACCGCCGTATATCTGTCAGCACAAAACCATTTGACACCTATGCCTATTGACCTATACTAATGGCGTTATGAACAAGAAGTCTAAACCACAACAAGAAGAACCGGCTGACCCGCAGGGATTTACCTTTCGCGGACAGCAATTCACCAGCGCCATCACGGTGCTATTCCGCATGGCTACCATGCTAAACCTCACTGACGAGGAAGTGGCGTATGCAGTTAAGATAGCTGATCTCTGCCCAGCAGATGATGGTGTTCTGATTGATACGATCATCGAGAACAATGTTGATGTCCCGCAGGAGGAGACTGAATGAGCAAGCCTAAGAAGGTTTCGCCAGAGCTTGAGCGGGTAAAGCGCAGCATCTACAAGATCACCTACGTGATTCTTCCGATAGCTGGCGCAGCCCTGCTCTGCGCTGACGCAATTGGGTTAGCTGACATCCACATCGCACTATACGGTAGCCTACTGGCTGCGGGAGTCCTGACTGATTTCGCATTCTTCTTAATCAAGCTTGTCCTGCTGTCTGTAGCCGCAGTATTCATGCTGTCGTGGTTTATCTGCTCTCAGATAGCAAATGTATTCGTTAAACTGTTTAGAAAGTAATAAATATGAGCAGCCACAAGAGATCCAAGTTAATACCCTCCGACAATGAGTTTTACGATAAAACAATGTGCGGAGGCGGGAGCGAAGTGCAGGACAAGCCCAAGAAGCCTTTCCGAGTTACTCAGACTGGGAAGGTCGTATTGGTGTGTTCAGCACTGTTTTCTCTGACCGTAATTTACGCCCTCTTCCCATCTATCAACACTGATGCTGTGAAGCGGCGAGCCAGCGCGATGAGCGGCAATGCAACAGTCGAATCGAGCGGCCTTGAGCAAGAGGTTGACACTTCACTTCTTGCGACGGCAATCGCTGAGTCCATTTTTGGTATGATCTACGGATCGGACAACGCGCACGTCGTTATAGCCGCCTTTGAGGACGGTTCCACAGAGCGAACGGCAATCCCGCCGTTTGAAGCTCTAATGGAAGCATCTGGGGGCAGCATACAAGTGATCAAGCGTGAGATTCGCGGGATGATCATGGAGGGCATCCTAGCCGGTGCTGTGTCGTTTGACTTGAGGGCGGTATCGCCTATTCCTCTCTTTCGACAAGCTGGCAAGACAGCCTAGAACACAGACTTAACCGTCACCTTTCAGTTCCCGCAGTAAAAGAAGAGCCTTTTGGCGCAAGCGGTGAACGAGGGGTGGCGGTTTTTTTTGCTTAGAGCAGATCGAGCATATCTGACTCTGCATCCTCCTGATACTGATCAGGATTGCTCCATTCCCGCAGCGACTCAGCTATGCGGGACAGCGTTTCGACGTTGAGTTGAGTATCGACTAGGCGAATGACCCGCCAGCCCAGTAGCGTAGCTTCCAAGTATTTCTCAGCATCTTTCAAAAAGCCTGATGCTCGGTTATGGCGGCCATTTACGTGTATCCCGCCCTCGACCTCAATCAGCGTCATTGACTCAGCGTGAGCGAAATCGGCCCTCCACTTGCGCTCAGGGTGGAATCGCAACTCCTCCTCTAGATCAGGGCCGTCAATATGCTTCCAGACAGCGCAAAACTTCTTTTCTAGGGATGATTGCTTGTGTGACATCAGTTTTATGCGGTTGTCAATGAGTATTTGACGTAGTGTTATAGTAATTATATACATTATAGCCAATATCGCAATTACAATCTGACTATGCCGCCAAAAAAGAAAGCAGCACCCAAGAAGAAGTCGCCTACTCGCCGTTCACTGGATAAAGCAAAGCACGACGAGAAGCTGTGGGTGAGTTCTTATGTCGAATTAGCTGGCAGACTGGGTGTTTCCCGCCGCACAATAACTCGTTGGCGCGAAACGCATAGGGATCATCCAAAAGGGAGGGCCAATGGGGATCATTCGGTCAAGAATTGGGAGGAGTTCATCAAAGAGAAGGACTTGAGCGCAAACGGCGACGGACAAGACCCTAATCAGGGCGCTTTACCAGAAGGCGTGGACGGACTCTTGACGAAAGAGGAGCTTTCCCGCATGGATCTGAAGGTGAAGATCGCGGAGAGGGCATTCAAGCTCGCCAAGGACAAGGAGCAATACATTCACAGCGAAGTTGTGCGAGAAACGGTCATGGGACTAGCCGCTGAAGCAATCAAGCTGCTGCGGGACCGACTTGAGAACGAATTGCCACCCATCATCGAGGGTCAGGACGCAGTTTTTATCCGAGTCGAGATGGAAAAGGTCATCGGCGATTTCTGCGAGACAATTCACTCTGGTTTCGGAATTGAGGATGCCTTAGATGGCTCTGAGAGCGATTCTGAGGCTTTGGAGGGTGATGAGGAGTATGACGAGGAGGAAGAGACTGAGGACTTCTCTGCATGAGCGAGGAAGCCGCCATAGTATCGGGCGAAGTCAAGCCCGAGGAGCTGATCATCTCCGTCGATGAGAACAAGGCTGACGTAGCAGAGAAGAAGGCTGCTGACGTTAAGGCAATACAGTCCATGTGGACTGATTCGTGGCGACCACCCGATAGAAGAAATGCATGGCAATGGGCTGAAGGAAAGACTGGGATCACTAAGATACCGTATTCGCCTGTGCCGGGTCGTTTCTCCACCGTATCATCGCCTTGGGTTAAGGAGCCGCTTGAGACTCTGACCGACCCTACCTGTCAGACTGTTCAGATCGTTGCTGGTATTCAAGCATCTAAGACGCTGTTGATGGAGGTTGGCGCATCATTCATCACTCATGCCGCCCCCGGCCCTACCTTATGGCTCGATCAAACCGATGCGGAGGCAGCCGACGAACTTGACGGGCGACTCAAGGAGCTATGGAAACACAGCCCTGACATCGAGGGGCTTATACCCGGCACTACAGGCGTTAACCGATATAAAAACAAGCGCAACAAGGTAACATTCCTTAACAGTATGCCCTTTTGGTGTTTGGGCGCATCGAACATCAAAAACCTTCAGCGTCGATCAATTCGCTACATATTTGGCGACGAGACTTGGCAGTGGCCTGATGGTCGAATGCGAGAAGCACTAGCGCGTCTCAAGTCGTTTGGCTGGTTGGGTAACGCAATGTTCAGTAGTCAGGCTGGACACGTCGATGACGACACCGACAAAAACTTTCGGGCTGGAACACAGGAGCAGTGGGAATTTGCTTGCATAAACGACAAATGCAAGACCGTCCAGCCCTATCTGTGGGAGAACGTGGAGTGGAGCGAGGATGCAAAGCAATCTGGTGAGGACGGTAAGCCTGACAGCTACGACTTTGACCTAGTTCGTCAATCAGCCAGAATCGTCTGCCCTGAGTGCGGTCACGAACACGACACCAGCAAGACAATGATCCTGCGCCAAATGAACGATGAGCGAAGAGGGGCGGGATACAGGGTAATGAATCACTCCGCACCAAGTAACCACCGCAGCTTTCACTGGAACGGTATGTGTTCCACTCCCGCTGGCGACCTAGCAGTGCTGTATCTACAGGCTAAGATGGCAGCCCGCAAAGGCGACATCACCGAGCTAGAGATTTTCTACCAGAAGCGACTCGCACTACCTTGGCAAGACTCGTATGAGGACTTCAAGTTCGACATCGAGCCGTCAGAGTATGAGCTGGCCGAAGAGTGGGAGAGGGAAGGTATGCTTACTCGCGGCAGAAAGCTAATCACCAGACCAGAGGAGCCATACAGGGATGACTTTGAGAGCGAGGCTGACTACGGTGAGGCCAAGCGATCATACGACCGCACAATTAAGGGCGGCAAGAGGCTTCGGGTCATGGGCGTTGACTGTCAGCGTGATCACTTCTGGGTAGTTATTAGGTCATCCGATAAGGAAGGTAACTCACGCTTGCTGTTTGAGGGCGGCGGTCGCGATGTAGAGGAGCCTATCCTGACTTGGGAGGATCTGGACAAACTGCAAGAGCAGTATGAGGTGGACTCGCGTTTTGTGTTCGTTGATGCGGGACACAATACTGCTAGAGTATACGAAGAGTGCGGCAAGCGCGACTGGACCGCCACAATGGGTCGAGGTGAGGGAATGTTTCCCCACAGAACCAAGTTGCCCAACGGCCAATACAACAAGGTCGAGCGAATCTACGCTCCGGTCAAGAAGGTTTCGCTGGGCAGGGGTAAGACTTGCCGTATGCACTACTTCTCCAACCTACACGCCAAGGATATACTGCACAGGCTAAGGCAGAACCAAGATCCTAGCGACGGTCTAACTTGGGAAGTCCCGCAGGGTGTGTCAGAGGGATACCTAAAGCAGATGGACTCGGAGGAGCGCGTCAAGAAGCCTAATGGCAAGTATCAGTGGGAGCAGATCGGCGCTAGAGATAACCACCTTTGGGACTGTGAGGTTTTATTCGTAGTGTTTCTGTCCATGATGAAGATGACCGGCGGGGACATAACTACGAACGCCGGTGAGGGCCGCAAAACAATCGAGCAGCCTGACCCAAACGCATAACGCCCCAGCCGTATAACGACTGAGGCGATCCGCTTGCTATTGGTTAATGTGTTGTATTAGCAGCCGCCACCATTGTTGCGGCAGTCGCCTTGGTTCTGGTTCTGATTTTGGTTCTGGTTAACATTGATGTTGATGTTGCTACCACCACCGCTACCGCCGCCGTTACCGCCGCCAGTAGATGTGGATGATGCGTCACCGCCGTTACCGCCAGTAGCAGTGGCAGATCCACCGTTACCGCCGCGACCACCGTCACCGCCTTGACCGCCAGCACCACCAGCACCACCGTTTGCAGTGTTGGAGTTGTTGTTGGTAGCAGATCCGCCGGTAGCAGTCCCGCCAGTAGCAGTGTTGGAGTTGCTGTTGGAAGCGGAGCCTCCTGTGGCGTTACCTCCACGACCGCCAGTTCCACCAGCCGCGCTAGATGCAGCGTCAGAAACGGCACTAACAGCGTTGTTGATGATGGTGTCAGAGCCGAAAGCGTCTTTCATAATGAATGCTTCAGCAACGCCACCGGCAGCAGCTACAACAGTGTGACCGATTCCGGGGCCACTTGCAGTTGCTACGATTTCGGTGCGTGATGGAGCGCACTTACCGTCACGGTGTTCTACCAGTGCAGTAATGTTCGGACCATCGAAGGTGCGAGCATTGACGCGATAGTATACAACGTCACCAACAGTCCCAAGTTCCTTAGTGCTTTTGCAGGATACGAATGAGCAGGATGCGATTAGTGCGATTAATGTGTATTTCATTGTCATATGGCTCACATTATGGGCAAAACACTTCGCCTATCAAGTGTTTTTTTTCACATAAGTTAAAATAAAGGCTTTGACAAATGCGGTTGACGATGCAAACTGTAGTATATGGTAGCAGATTATTCCATCGGTTTTACGCAAAAAGAGGTCGAGGCGATCATGGCGGCTCAGAAGAAGGAGCTTGCTAAGGTTTTAGTCTCCTTCTCTGACAACGGCACTCAAGCTGTTCGCAGGAAGCTGGATGACATCAATCAAATCATTGCCGCTTGCCAGAAGGCACTCGTGAAGATGGACCCTGAGCGATACGGTAAGAAGCACAACACGATGGTAGCTACGGTTCCTCGACGCATCCACAAGTAAGAATTATGTCTCCTAAAATCTCGCCAATCAAGAAGGCATTCGCAAAGGGAACCAAGGGCTTGTTTGATCTGGCTTTTGGTTCATCTTGGGATGCAGCCAATTATAGCCCAAAGCGGGCGCAGACCCCCGGCGCAGCACCATCTGACTTCAACACTGATCTCACGACGCAGACTCGCGAGGAGTTGGTCAAGGGATCTCGCTACATCATGCGAAACAGTGGACTGCCTCGCGAGCATCGCGAGCTTTACTGGCTCTACGGAGTTGGCCCAGAGGGTCTGAAGATGCAAGCCACGACTCAGGACGATGAGTGGAACGAGGCGGCAGAGCAGTATTTTAAGAAGTGGTCTAAGAGGGCTGATGTTACGGAGCGTTTTGACTGGGCTTACATCCAGAAGCTAGTCAGCTTTGCAATCGACACTGACGGCGAGATATTCGTCGTTAAGACCCGCTCTCGCCGCACTAGAGAGCCTAGACTGCAACTCATTGAGACTCACCGTGTCTGCAACAAGGATATGCGCAGCGCGCCTGAGTCCGAGCAGAATGAGAAGTGGATTGACGGCATTCGCGTCGATCACCAGACCGGCAAGCCAATCGCGCTTGGTGTCAAGGACGAGGCGGGATACGTCAAGACTGTTCGTTGGAACAGTGTCATCCAAGTCGCCGAGATGGAGAGCGCCTCCGCATATCGCGCAATCCCCACCCTTAGCCACTCGATCAATCACTTCCTCGACGAGTCAGAGATTCTGGCTCAGGAGAAGGCTAACGTCAAAGCTGCGGGAGACGTAGTGAACGTGCTGAAGCGTAAAGGCGGCGCACTTGAGGAGGGAACAGACTACGACCCATTCGGCGCTAACGACCTTGACGAGAACGGCGAGATGTCCTCCGACCCCAAGGCACTTGCCAACATCACCGGACAGAAGACGCTCGCAATCTACGATGACGAAGAGTATCAGAGCATCGAGTCGAATCGTCCAAACAACACTTTCAACGGATTTATCGACCTACTGCGTGAGGACTCGCTTCTGGGCGGCACACCCGGCGCGCTCGCTATCGGCGGCAAGTCATTGAGCGGAGCCACCAACCGACTGATGGTCGCCAAGGCAGAGCGGAAGTTCAAGTCCCGCACCCGCACCATCACTAGCTTCGCTGAGTCCGTATGGTTCTTCGTGATCGGTGATGCCATTGACCGTGGCGAGCTTGCTCCAGTCAAGGGCTGGTCTAACATCTCTGTAACGCCTCCGCGCAGCCTTACTGTTGATTCGGGCCGCGAGAGCGAGGCTAACCGCCGTGACGTGGACGCTGGCATCAAGCTTGTCAGCGACAGCTACGAGGAGCAGGGCGGCAACTTCATGGACTCCATGAGGAAGAAGGCTAGGCTAATCAGGCAGGTCAAGGAGCTTGCTGAGAGCGAAGGCATTGACCCCAAGACACTTTTCAACTTCGACTCTGAGAAGACTATCGCTCAGGAGTCAGCGGGAAGCGACGAAGCTCCGAAAAACAGTGAGTCTGGCGGTGCGCCATCAGGCTCTCCCGCAAAAGGATAATTACAAACACAACAATCTATGATTAAGGAAGCTATAAACAATGATGCGTGGGCTATAATGCCATCATCGCTCGATAACATCTCCAGCAAGGTGCTTGCGGGAGTGAACGACCCAGTTCTCACCGAGGGTGTTGCTGAGGGGTCTGACGGAGCCTCTTACGTGGCAGCTAAGGCAGCGTTTATGTCGCAGTTCGAGGAGCAGCTTCGCGTTGACGAGAACGGAACCGGATACCTTTGTATCGACGGCCCCATGATGATCAACCCCGGCCCTTACGAGCGCATGGCTCTGGGTGCTGCTGATATGGGTCGCATCGGAGAGCTTGTTAGAATTGCTGCTGGCGAAGAAGAGATCACTAGCCTAGTGATAGAGATCAATAGCCCCGGCGGGACAGTAGTTGGAACGCCTGAGTTAGCTAGTGCCATCCGAGAGTTCAACGCCAGCGGCAAGAAGTCTATTGCATTCACCAGTTCACTGATGGCTTCCGCTGCTTACTGGGTTGGATCGCAGTGCAGTAAGGTGGTTTGCACCGAGTCTGCAATTATTGGTTCGGTTGGCGTTATTCGCGCACACGTTGATCTCACTGAGGCCCGCGCTCAAGCGGGTGTTAAGGTTGAGGTCTTCCGTGGTGGTGCCAACAAGGTCGCTGGAGCTTACAGCACTGAGATCAACGAAGAGCAGCGGGAACTAATCCAAGAGGGCATCGACGAGAAGCACATGGAGTTCCAAGAGGTTGTTCGCGCATCGCGTAACATCGACGTTTCAATGCTGGACGGACGCACCTTCTACGGCAAGCAAGCTGCTGAAAATGGCTTCGCTGACTCCGTTGTAGCATCCTTCTCATCACTCTCATCTGATAACGATTATGACGATTACATGACTGAGTCCGAGGAATTATCTGAGGGTGAAGTTGACAACTCAAGAAAAGATATGAGCATTCCTGCTGAAAACAACGAATCGGCTCCTGTAGCAGAAATCGCCGAGGGCGAAGTCGCTATCAGCGAGGCTGTCGCAACGGAGCAAGCCGAGGAGTTTGCTTCTCTCGAAAACACCGCCGACGACTCCGCTGAAGAGATCGCTACTGAGACTGCCGAAGAGGTTGTTGAGGAAGAGGTTGCTGAAGAGTCTGAGGAAGTAGTTGAGGAGCCTGTTGAGGCTGCCGACGAAGAGGAGAAGGAAGAGTCCGACGAAGAGAAGGAAGAAGAAGCTGAGGAAGTCGAAGCTGAAGAGTCCGACGAAGAGAAGGAAGAGTCCGACGAAGAAGAAGTCGAGGAAGCTGAGGAAGCAAGCCTTGAGTCTCGCGTTAATGACCTCGCATCCAAGCTGGACGCTATCATCGCTGCTCTTAACCCATCCGAAGATTCCGCTGAGGAAGATTCCGAAGAGAAGGAAGAAGAAGCTGAAGAAGCTGCTGAAGAAGCTGCTGACGAGCCTTCTTTCGAGGATCGCGTAGAGGAAGCTGCTGAAGCTAAGGCTGCTAAGATCGCTGCCGACAGTGGTGTTGATTCAATCGAAGTTGCTGCCGAAGAGGGTGACTCCAGCCAGTATGCTGGTTTTACGGACGCAGAGCTTTGGGTGGAACACTCCAAGATTCGCACCGAGGAAGGCGACAGCGCCGCCCGTGCATTCTACGTGAGCCAGATCCGCAGCAAGTAATTTAAACAATCTGCCGCCCCGCAAGACGTGGGGCGGCCTCTTACACACACAACAATAATACAAATACACTATGGCAAATACCACAGCCGCCGTGAACGTGGATCGACTCGCTGAGCTGACCCTCGACACGCTTATGACAAAGGGTGTGCCTTTGAAGGCATTCACCACCGACCTCACTTCTGCTGTTTCTCAGCGTGGTGACGTTGTTCGCACTCGTTACGCAGGAAACCCTAGCGTTGTCGATTTCTCCGACCCCGCTAACCGTGTTGCTGCTGACGCTGACCTCACTGACCTCTCTGTTACTCTTGACCAGTATCAGGGTGTTGGAATGGGCTTCACTGACCTTGAGCGTAGCTACACCGACTTCGACCTCATCCAGTTCCACATCGAGCCAGCCGTTGCTGCTCTTGTTGACAAGATGATCGAGGACGCACTCAGCCTCGCCGTCAGCGGAAACGTTTCCGACACACAGGTTTCCACCGCTGCCAACTTCGACGCTGACGCTGTTGCTGACCTTGCTGAAGGTCTTAGCACCCGTAAGGTTAGCACCGCTGGTCGCGCAATCATCATTCCTCCGTCCTACATGAACGGTCTGCTTAAGGACTCCGTCCTTATCTCCGCTTCGGACAACGCTGAGGGACGCACTCCTCTTCGTGAGGGTATGGTTCGCCGCATCCACGGTTTCGACGTTTTCGAGTATAACGGCACTATCCCTGCCAACTCACGTAACATGACTGGTATCGCTCTTCAGCCACAGGCACTTGCTATCGCTTCTCGCGTAGTTGCTGCTCCTGAAAACTGGAACGGTCAAGTTCGTAACATCACCGACCCTAACAGCGGTCTTACACTTCAGCTTCGCCACTGGTATGATGACATCCAGCAGCGCACTGAGATTTCCGTTCTTTACGGAGTGAACGCTGACAGCACGACTGGCTCAAAGGCCACTGCTATCGTTTCGGCTTAATTGTTAAAACCCTAAAGGGGGCGGGTGGTAATAGCCGCTCGCCCCTTTTTTTTACCTCATAATATCTACATTTATCACATCATGGAAAAAACATCACTTGTAATCGGATTTAACGGCGGCAAGGCAACCATCGTCGCCTGTGGGGACGTTGACGCTTGCTTCGACGCTTATCGCAAAGAGATCGACAGCAACAACTTTGAGTTCATCGGACTACTTCGTAAGCCAGAATGGTATCGCAGAGGCAAGCCACTCTTGGTTCAGAAGCAGAAGGAAGATGCTCACGCCAAGCTCACTGACGAGCTTAGCAAGGCCAATGAGAAGGCTGTTGAGGCGGTCGTAGAGGCAGAAGCTATTGAGGAGCAACTCAAGAAGGCTGACAAGCCCGCGCCAGCCAAGAAAGCCCCAACTAAGAAGGCAGCTAAGAAGAAGGCAGCCAAGTAATTACAGGACACTTTTAGTGTGTATACCGCCGTCAGTCGCCTAGAGGGGTGGCTGGCGGCTTTCCTTTTACGTTGACGGCTCTATAAAGATATGGGTAGGAATTTACTCCAAGAAGAGATGTCGGATGCCGTCATCGAGATCGTTGATGACGCAGGATACGACATCGAGTGGAAGGGCCGTGAATACAGGGCTATCCTTGATGACCCTCAGATCATGCAAGAGCTTGAGATCGGCGGGTTCGCCCCTAGTGGTTCTTGGCTGCTAAAGATACCTAGAAAATGCTTTAACATGGGCGACGGGCCTTTCCCTGAGATCAACGACAG
>Ga0181389_1001126_pt1 | contig 10622 bp, 12 predicted proteins | sample 12SPOviralmetaG_FD_130121 | JGI IMG/M metagenome (GOLD analysis project Ga0181389, IMG submission 130121) | Marine viral communities from the oligotrophic San Pedro Time Series (SPOT) site, San Pedro Channel, CA, USA - 12 SPOT_SRF_2010-06-29 | ecosystem: Environmental > Aquatic > Marine > Strait...
AACGATATTATGTCTGGTGTCAGGACTGACATTGGTCGCCAAGTAGCGACGGGTCAGCAAGCTGAACGCGACAAAGCGATTGCAGTTAATGCGTTTGGTAATAACCGACTTGGACTTCAAGAGGGTGTCGTGCAAGCTAGAGGTGACGAGACACTCGCAAGCACATCCGCACAACTTCGTCAAAATATGCTGAACCAAGCTAACAAGTTTGGGACTGACTTGTTTAAGTCTGACATGAAAAATCAACTAACAGGCGATTTATACACCGCGAATATTGCAAACGAATTGATGGGCAATCAACTTAAATACGCATACTTGGGCGGTCAAGACCAAAGTGCGGCACTCAATCAGCTAGGTCAGGTTGGAGATGCATTGCAAGGTCAAGAACAAGCTGGGCTTGACCAATTGTATTCTGATTTCCGCGCACCGGAAGCAGATTTCATCACGCGGTTTAACCTTTTAAATTCTGTTTCTAACTCCATACCTGTCACTAGTTCCACGACCTCAACCCAAAGTGGCGGTTCACGGGCGGCTGGAGCGTTAGGTGGTGCGTTAGGCGGAGCGGGTATGGCTAGTATGTTTAGTGGTGGTGGGGCATTAGCTTTAAGTAATCCATTAACCGCCGCACTTGTTATTGGTGGTGGTCTACTAGGGGGCATGTAATGGCAAACTTTATTGACAGACTTGGACTTGCAATAGGCGGCGTGCCAACCCAAAAGGGTCAGCCAATTACACCAGAGCAGAGACAATTAAGTTCGACTGCACTGATGAATGCCGCACAGGCGTTGCTGGCGGCTAGTGATAAGTCCGGCACAAGCTTTGGCGGTGCAATCGGTGAGGGTCTTGCTGGCGCACAAGAGGGTGTGCAGAACACATTAAAAATGCAGTCGGAGTTAGCAACCAATCAGTTAACTAGACAAGGTCTTATAGCAGACTTAGAAGCAAAAAATCTTGCATTAGATAAAGCGCGTGATGTTAACAATGCTAGAAAAAGCGCACCAAGGTTTAGCGACTTTGATGGTTACAATGAATGGGCTATGGCAAGCGCAGAATATTATTTTGACAATGACTTGCCAGACGAAGCGTCAAAGTTTGTATCAATATTTAAGCCAAAAACTAAAGGGGAACTTGCCAATTTTGTTTTTGACCAAGGCGCGAAATGGGAAGATAAAACTGCAAAGTTAAGTACGGCATTTGCAAACTACGACGCAGTAAAAAGACTTATAACCAGTGGTCAGGGCGGTTCAGCCTACGCCGCAATGATTAAAGTTATTAAAGCACTTGATGACAGTGTCGTGCGTGAAAGTGAGCGTGCGGCTTTTGCTGAGAGCTTTGGTAAACTCGAAGGCTTTAGAAGTTCACTCGCTCTAGCCACAGAAGGTGAGATTACTGATACAGTCGGCGCAGAGATATTAAATGTCGCGGCAGAAGCGTTAAAGATTGCACAAGACGAATATAACTATTTAGCAAACAGCCGACGCAAAACTTATGCAAAATATTATAATCAAAATGTTGCAGAGGACATTGTGCCAGTATTTGAGATGCGGGAATTTGAATATGCTGATGAAGCTATGTTTGCTCGACTTCGTGCAAACCACCCTAGCAGAAATAAGGGTTCAATCCAATTTAGGAAATAAAATATGAGCAAGAGCCTTGATTTAATATTAAAAGAAATGAATGACGCTGGTAGAGCATCGCAAGAGGCTGGCGCAAAAGATGATGGTCTTGGCGCGGTCAGGCGGGTCGCTGAAAATTATGGTTATGATTACGAAGACCTTGACGACACATTTGCATACTATCTTGCTTTTGGCGTAGCACCTACGCAGAGCGTAGGTGCATTTGGGCGTGAATTAGCTGGCGGCGCGTTGTTTGAATTTTCTGATGAGATTGAGGCTGGCGCAAGGTCAATTTTTGCAGACGAAACTTATGACGAAATTCTTGAAAGAGTTCGCATGGACAGGCGTGCATATTTCGACAGAAACCCCGCAACTGCGATTGGTGCAAATGTTATAGGCGGCTTGGCAATGCCAGCCGGTATCTTAGGCACTGCGGCTAAAGGCGCAACTAAAGTTGCGCCAGTGCTAACTTCAACGGCTGTTGGCGCAGGGCAGGGGGCGTTGACAGGTATCGGCGCAAGCGAAGATAAATCTGCAATGGATGCGTTGGCTGGCGGTGTGTTAGGCGGTGCTTTTGGTGCGGCTGGCGGCAAGATTGGAACTATGATAGCTAACAGGGGTCTAAGCCCTTACGAACGTGGATTGTTGCAGGGTCGTGACGCATTAGAAAGAGATGGTGTAGACTTAGCCACACTTCCAAATAAGATAAAAACAAATGTCGAAGCAGATAAAACTCTTGGGTTAGATACTCCAGAAATGTTGGTTGACTATGGTGGCGACGCAACAACACGCAGATTGCGTGGAGCGACAGTTGCCAGTGGTGAAGTCTCAGGAGATGTTGGACAGACAATTGCGAACAGGCAAATAGGTCTGGGCGGTTTAATTAACCCTAACTTACAAAACCCTGACCAGATAATTTTATCTCAGGGCGGTCGCTTGCAAAGTGAATTAGTTGAGATGCAAAAAAACATCAGAGGCAAAGCGTCTGGTGAGTTGGTTGAGCAAATTGACAAACAGCAAAAAAAGAACCCAAAAATAAGAGAACTCTACGACACCGCGTATGGCAAGAACACAAACTTTAAAAATAAAAATATATTTAAGGCGATTGTTGGCAATGATAACTTGCGTGAAAGCTACAACCTTGCGCGGGAACGATTTATTAATATGTATAATGGGCGTGAAGCATTTAAAGATGCTGAAAAATTTGCAAGGCTAGTCCCAGAGAATGTTGACGACTTGGTAAACAGCACAAGAGGTGTGCCGCTTGAGTTTTTAGATGCAGTAAAGCGTCAGGTTGGTGACGAGTTGTGGAAGGCAAAAACAAATGCAACAAAAGCACCAAAACGAATAACTGAAGAGCGTAAGACTTTAGCTATATGGATTGACAGCTTGAAAAAAGCAGTTGATGGCGATGAATATAAAACAGTCCTAAAGAAGACTGCTGACCAATTTGAAATTTCTGAAGCTGAAGAAATCGGTAAGAAGCTGTTTGGTAAAGCACCCAGCCAAATGCGTGAAGCTGTTGGTGGCATGAACACAGCACAGCTTGATGCTGTCAGGCTATCTTATCTTGAAGAGATGATTGAGCGCATTGGTAAGGCTGGTAAGTCGACTGACAAAGTCACAACTGTCTTGGGCAAAGAGAACGCAGATGAAGTCTTGACTGTCTTGTTTGAAGGCAATGAAGACCTGCTTGGAAATTTCTTGAGCAGGGTTAATCGTGAGCAAAACATGACCAAAACTCGCCGGACTATCACCAATCAGTCTAATACTGCCGATAAGGTGGCTGATGAACGCATGATGGATGGCGGCACTGTGCTGGATATAATTCGTGAACCTGTTGGCATGGGTACATTAGAAAGTCGCGCACGGCTTGCATCAAAACTTAATCCATTTAGCGCCGTGCCTACTACAAAGACCGCGCAGGGTGTTAACCAAGTGCTTGGTGAAATAAACCCCAACCGACAGATTGATGCTATTGAGCGTATGCGTCGTTTAAACCAAACCTTGGCTACAATGAACTTAGGCAAGCCATTAGTCGGCGGTAGTGTTGGTTCAATGCTAGGCACGCAAACTGGCGTAGGTATCAACAGCCTGTTTGGTAACTAACCTAAGAGTTCACTGCTGATGCCGACGACTGCCTTGTGTGCCTCACTATCCATGAGGTGAGCATACCGCGCTGTCATGTTTGTTGATGAGTGACCCAAGAGCATCCCAATCTCACTAAGATTTTTGCCTTGACGTAAACACAAGCTGGCAAAATTGTGACGCAGGTCATGCATATTGAAGTCACCTAATTCTGCTTCAGACCTGACTAAGTTCCAAAACTTTCGGATGTTAATGTGTTTACTAAAAACCTTACCATTGCTACGCGGAAGCTGTTTAAACAGCATGACTGCTTCTGGACTTAAAAAGATGCGTCGAGCCTTACCGGTGCGCGATGTTTTGTGTTGATATAAAGTTATCTTACCAGCTTCGCCAGTTGTGCTGGCGTCAACACTTTCATAAAACTCCACATCGTCCCAACTTGCTTGTTTTAGTTCGCCCTGCCGACATCCGGTTAAAGCTAAGAGCAATGTGAATATTGCCTGTTCGGGCATTGTAGACCTGTATTTATAAATTGTGTCGCGGAGCGTTTCCCATTCTGCCTGAGTTAGGTAACGCTCACGTTTGAACTCAGTTTGTTTTTTTATATCAATAGTTGGGTTGTCTTTGTGTTGGATAAATCCACGATTGATTGCACGCCTGAAGACTGTTCGAAGCACAACGAGCAGTCTATTCGATTGCACTGGCGTTTTAATAGCAACTTTAGAAACAAAATCTTCTATCTGATTGTGTGATATTTTATTTATTGGTTTGTCGTAAAATTTTGCACCCTTAAAATAATTTCGATAAACATTGATTTGTGCAACGTCTTTACGTTCCCTGACGCATCGCTCAAATATTTCGCCAAATGTCGTTATGACAACTTCATCTGCCTTAGTCCCGTCAATAACTTCCATGCCGAAACTGCGCCGCAGGTTCATTTCCCGCGCCAATTTTATCATGTCTCGCTTGTTGTCAACGCCAACGTCACCAACTTTATGAACGACCTTTTTTTGGTTTCTCTTATATCTATAAATGTAAGTCTGCCGGTCGCCTTGTGTTCGGATATATAGGCATGGCGTGTTGCTATCCACTAGCTTAATGCTTTGCATGAAAAACCTCCAAATTTAATCACCAATTATGTTGTAAATATAACAACGTAAATTCGTATTGCAACAGAAAGTTAGATACCCCTGAGATACCCCTTTTGTCGCGCACCATGAAACACGGGGCTTCACTATGCTTACACAAGTTCTAAAAAATTACAGGAAATTAGCGGGATAGTGATTAATCGTTGTTTTTAGTGCAACATATCTTCGTGAGGAAAAGACTTATTCATAATTTTGTAACCTCTTGAATTTAAACGGGCTTTTCGTTTTAGCGAAATCTCAGATACCCCTCAGATACCCCTTTTGTCTTCACAATGTTCCGCGTGTGTAAACTATATAACCCATTACTATTGCGGATAAAACAACTAAAGAAATAAACACGCCAAGTAATGACTTTGTTAATATGTCTATTAATTTTTTTTTGGCTTTTATTTTATCGCCTTTTGCTTTTAGCCTTTGCTTTCTGGCTTCGGCACAGTACTTTTGATAATCAGACCACATTCCACCACGACCATAGAGTTGCATATACTCGCGCAAGTTTTCTTCCATACGCTTAACTTTTTCTTGATGCATAAAGCTGGCTAGGTCTGATGCATCCTTACCCGCCAGCTTATTCCAGAAGCTGTTTTGTTGTGCGTGGTGGTGAGCCTCTACATCAGATTTGCCAGAAGCAAAGTTAGAAATAGCACTAGCACAATCATGTAACTCTCTACCATTTTCAAGTGTCTTTTTTATTACGGCGTAGGCGGCATTCACAGCCGTCATTGTTTCCAGAACTGCCATTGTTATTTTCCTTATTGGCATCTTGCGTAGGGTCACGACCCTCAAGCATGTTGATACGCATTTGCGCGTACCTTATTATTTTTTTGCAGTCTTCAATTTCAGATTGTTGCAAGTCCAGCCCGTCATATTTTTTTCTTCCGGCTCGACTTGCATATTTTATCACATTTGCTACCCACGCGCTAAAGTTGTTTAGCATTATAAAATCTACAGGTTCGATTTTGTAACCAGTGTAGTGTTTGGGCTTTGTAATATTGTCCATACGTTGTTTTTAACTCAACAAATATAAAAAATAAAGTTCGCTTATTGTTCATGTTGTAAAAATTACAATTTGAATGTATACAAAATGACCAATAAGTATAAATGGTGAGTTAGAGGAAATTTTATATGATTATCCGAGGCAAAAAATATTTTGCTAAAGTGCTTGCTGACAGAGGGATGTCACAACGAGGTCTTGCACGGCTTATGGAAATCGATGTCGCTTCGTTAAACAGAATGTTAAACGGACAGCGGCGCGCAACATTAGTAGAAGCTTGTGAAATGTCTAGGCTCTTAAACTTAGACTTGTATACTGTAGCACATCATCTAGGAATTGAGATGATGGGCATCAGATTACCGACCGACCTCAAAGTAGTTTCAGAAGAAAAAAACGGCACTTTAAATAATTAACTGTTGACGTAAGTTGTCAGCGTGTTTATCCATGTTGTTAGTGTAACAACAGTGGAGATACATCGTGCAGTCATCAGAAAATCAATCTAAGAAATTTTTTACAGTCGACGAGTTGGCGAAACGCTGGTCTATGTCTCCACGCACCCTGAACAACTGGCGTTATTCAGGTAAGGGGCTTCCCTACATCAAAATGACAAACAAAGTAATTCTATACGATGTCAACGATGTTGAGAGTTACGAGATTGAACACCGCGTCACGAACACTGTTGTCTAAAACACAATGCCAGTTAACTCTCGCGCCAAAGGCGCACGCAACGAATTGTCGTGCATCAAATTCATAGAAGAATTTACAGGTATCGCCGCAGAGCGTAACCACTCGCAAACGTCGAGGGGCGGTCACGACTTGCTTGGCATACCTCACTTCGCGGTCGAGGTTAAGGCGTACAATAAGTACACTGAGGGTGACCGAAAGCGTTGGTGGCAACAGGCAGTGCGACAGGCGCAAGCTGTAGACCTTGAGCCAGCAGTGTTTTATCGAGGCAACCGCGAAGACTGGAAAGTTATGGTCGCTGAACCTCACGCCGCGACAAATAATATTTTCCCGATTGATGACTTCAGAATTGTTTCCACAATCTGTGGCGAACTCTGGTGCAGTTTATTGTCGGAGAGACTACAACCACAGGAGGCAAAAGACGATGGGTCATAGTCTTTGGTCACCTTCAGCCGCAGAGCGCAATATGAATTGTTCTGGGGCGGCCTTGCTTTCACAGAACCAACCAAACAATTCGTCAATGGCTTCTGCGTCAGGCACTGTTATTCACCGGATAGGTGAACACGGCCTTCGTAATGAAGGCGACATTGATTTTTATAATGGCTCTAAAGAATTTTGTGATGGCTATGAAATTGAAATCAATGACAAGGAAATAGCTATTGCGCGTGCATATATAGACTATGTGTTTAAACGCACTGAAGAACTGTCCGGCGACCTGCTGATTGAGCAACGACTTCACGCGACAGAAATCCATAAAGAGTGTTATGGCTCTGGTGACGCGGTCATAGTCGCGCCGGAAACTATCGAGGTGATTGACCTCAAGACCGGTCGATATCCAGTCGACGCAGTCGAAAACAAACAGTTGAAAATTTACGCGCTGGGCGCGTTAGAAATGTTCGGCACAGAAACAGTTAAGACTGTGTCAACTACAATCGTTCAACCCACTACTTATCACAAGTCAGGCAACGTCAGGTCGTTTGAATACGATGTGGCTGGGTTAGTCGATTGGGGGTTCAATGTTCTGAAGCCAGCTATCTTGGCAAGCTTCAGCCCTGACCCTGATTACAACGAAGGTAGCTGGTGCAGATGGTGTCCAGCTAAATCAATTTGTCCACTTAAATCTAAGGAGGTTCATTATGAAACTATCGGACATACAAAAGTCGAACAAGACCAAGCCGCCACGCATCGTACTGATGGGGTCGGCTGGGATTGGTAAGACGACTATGGGCGCAACTTTTCCTGCACCCATATTTATCCAAACTGAAGACGGGCTTGGCAAAATAGATGTGCCAAACTTTCCGTTATCAAAGTCGTTTGATGATGTCATGGGTGCGCTCCACGCACTCTTAAATGAAGACCACGACTATAAGTCAGTCATAGTTGACAGCATCGACTGGCTACAAATGTTAATCTACAAGCACACCTGTCAAAAAGCCGGTCAGCAATCGATTGAAAGCTTTGGGTATGGCAAAGGCTACACTGAGGCACTGACATACTGGAGAGATTACATCGACCTCCTTAATAGATTGCGTGATGAAAAAGGCATGGTTACTTGTCAGCTTGCACACAGTCAGCAAATAGAAGTCAAGCCACCCAACGTCGAGCCGTTTCATCAATGGCAATTAAAACTACACAAGCACTCACACGCTCTCATTAAAGAGCATTGTGACCTGTTGGGTTTCTGTGATGTCAAGACTTCAATTGTGAAATCTGAGACTGCGGGCGGTAAAGCTTACCAGAAGGCAAAGTCTGACGGGAAGCGTTACATCTACTGTAACAAGTCTCCAGAACGTGACACAAAAAATCGTTACCAAATCGAAACTGAAATTGAAATGACTTGGGATGCACTCGTCGGTGCAATCAAGGGTGAGACAGCTAAAGTTAAGGAGAAAGTTGATGCCTGATATTACAACAATTTACGGAGAACCAGCCGGTGGATTTGTGCAAGAGAGTGTTGACCGCACCGAACTGCCTATGGGTAAATACGTTGCTGAAATTTTAGACAGCGAGTTGAAAGAGGATGCTGACGGAAACCAGCGAATAACTTTTAAGTTTAGTGTTGTCGATAATGAAAAATTTAATGGTCGTTGGTTCTGGGTTGACTTCAGTTTAAAAGATGCAAACTCTCAGCGTGAAGAAATTGGACGCAAGCAGTTTGCATCTTTGATTGGTGCAGTAAAGCTAGACCAAGTCACTGACACTGAGGTTATGCATAGAAAAAAATGTGCGGTGACGATGATACAGGGCAAGCCAAAAAACAATGGCGGTCATTTTGTAAACTATAAATTCAGCGTTGACTTGACAACCTCAGTCACTAGTCATAACGTCACTTCTGATAATCAGTCGCAAATTGACGAAATAAATAGTTTTAAGTCATTGGAAGATAACAGTGACAGTTCAACTGATTGGTCGTGAAAGACCTACGCCCGTCAATTTGCGGCATATGCGCTAGACCTACAACGGGTTTAGCTTACAAAAATGTCGGGGCGTGTTCACATACATGCCTCGACAAATTGGCTTCGGGGGAAGCTAAAATAATTCGAGAACGTGCGTTAATTGTCAACGATGAAAGTCTTCTAAAGGCACATGTAAAAGCTGGACAGTTTCTGCGGCATAAAGGTGAAAAAGATTTAAGTAAACTATCAAAACATGAGCAACTCATGTTCTGCCGAGCGGTCATAGTTGGTTACTTAAATAGTGAGATAAAATGGTGAATAAATGGCTAACATTAAAAACTTATATGGTATGGGCGGTGCAAAAGCCTTACCCATAAAAAAAGAAACATCAAATATTAGTGAGGCTTATGCGGCTGTCCAAAAAGCCGGTTTAATTGTTAAAGAATTTATCGAGGATGGTGAAATACACCGCGTCCCGACGACCCAAAAACCAAACTCCAGAAATGGTTGGTACACTGTTTATTTATCTAAGCTTGGCGTGAAAAGTATTTTCTTTGGTAATTGGCAGACCAATATCAGCGACGCTTGGTCAAGCTGGAGTGGAGACCGGCATGACTATGAATTTGATAGGGACAAGTGGGCGGCGACAAATTTAAAAAGAAAAAAACAAATACGAGAGGCTGGTTTAGCCGCGTCAGAAATGTGGAACAGACTTTCTGAAAACGAGGGCAAGGTCACTCCCTACCTGCAAAAGAAAAATTATAACAAGGCTACAGGCACACGAGCCGATGGTGACAATCTAATTATTCCAATTTACAACCGGACAGGTGAATTGACTGGGTTGCAGTCGATTATGCCGACAGGTGAGAAACGATTTAATAAGGGCAGTCAGGTCAAGCATGGCTTTATGTTGATTGGCGCGACGCATGTCAGCTTACAATTAGAAACTAAGGTTTGTGTCACCGAAGGATATGCGACTGGCCTAGCTGTTTATGAGGCTACAGGCTTTCCGGTGGCGGTAGTGTTCTCTGCAAATTTTTGTGAGGCGACAGTCAAGGACTTGCGCGAGATGACTACAGCAGACTTATTAATATGTTTAGACAATGACGAAAATGAAGTTGGGCAAAAAGCTACAGAAAAAACCTGTGCAAATGTTGAGCGATGTTTTAACAGGTTGCCGCCAGAACGCGGTGATTGGGATGACATGTTGCGGAAGCACTCGCCTGAGTTTTTGCGTCGACACATACTTGAACAGACATTTGGGTTTTTAGGCCATAAGGCAAGACACTTTTCTGGCAAGCCGCCAGAGCGCGAGTGGCTTGTAAATAATTATATTGAGAGTGGCAAGGCTGGTGTGATGGCTGGCGTTGGTGGAATAGGCAAGTCAATGGAAGCATTGCGACTGGCCTTGATGGTTGCCAAAGGTCAGGGGCATTGGTTTGGATACAATATAATGAGTTCTGGCAATGTTGTGTACATTAGTGCTGAAGATGACCGGATGGAAATGCATCGCCGAATTGATGCGCTTGACCCGGATGGGGACAGGCATGAATTTGGTCACGACGTTTACATTCACACTGTGCCTGATACTGGTAAGCCTGTTACGTTTATGGAAGACACTGGCGCGGGTCTAATAATTACTGAGGCGGCGTATGAGTTAGAGCGCGAGTTGGAATTATGTGATGACTTGCGATTA
>Ga0181389_1001129_pt1 | contig 10608 bp, 6 predicted proteins | sample 12SPOviralmetaG_FD_130121 | JGI IMG/M metagenome (GOLD analysis project Ga0181389, IMG submission 130121) | Marine viral communities from the oligotrophic San Pedro Time Series (SPOT) site, San Pedro Channel, CA, USA - 12 SPOT_SRF_2010-06-29 | ecosystem: Environmental > Aquatic > Marine > Strait...
GAAAAGCGCCCAGCCTTTGTTTCTTTAAGCACCCTACCAGCCAATACAACTGGCCTTGCAGCTGCAAACGGACAGATATATGTGTTTGGGCATGAGGCTGCATCAGCTGTTACATTTCCTAGCAACACTCCGGCAAACGTAAATTATGTAAGGTTGCAGCACCCAAGCGGAACTGCGTTGACAAAGGTTTTGGCCACTGACTTTTTTAATGGTCAGGTTTACGCAGCTGCGCAATTTGCGGATGGTAGAATTTATCATTACTATAACGGCACAAGAATAACGGATTGGTTTGATGGCAGGGCGAGAGCCAAAATACAAATAACAGGTGGTTCAGTAGGCGGCACGGCAGCCACGGGTTCTTTTACTGTTTCAGCCGGTACAGCCAATCCAGGCGATAACATAAGAACTGTAACTGTAAACAGCGTAAACCTAATACCTACTGCTGTTGCTCACACAGGCAACAATTCAACAACGGCTACTAACATAGCAACCGCAATTAATGCGGCGACAACATCTCCAAACTATACCGCCTCTGCGTCTGGCGCTGTTATTACCATAACTTCTGCAACGGTAGGGGTTTCTGTAAACGGTTTTGTTGTAGCTGCGACAACTGATGGTGCAGCTGGCGTAAGCAGTGTTACAAATATGTCAGGCGGCGTTGATAACGCTATCACAAACATTACAGTCAATGGCGTTAGCATAATACCTTCACAAATAGCTTGGTCAGGATCAAATACAGCAACAGCAACACTTGTAGCCGATGCTATAAATGATTTTTCTTCTGCGCCAGAGTATGAGGCAACCGCAACTGGCGCTGACGTAAATATTATTTCTAAAGAGTCCGGCACATCGTTTAACAATTTTGTAATCGTTGTGAGCGTTGCGGGAAATGTCACGACAGCTTTCAGCCCATCTAGCCAAAATTTCTTAGATGGGGGCGCAACTAGCAATACTGTTAATGGATACACACCAGGCGGTTTTGTTCGTCCTGTCAAAACCAAAATGTATGCGCTTTCAGATAGTTTGCTGCATTTCAGTGGGACAAACGATCCGACAGAATGGAATGATGGATCAGCTGGCGCTGGGTTTATTAACCTTTCAAACAACGCTTCTGGGTCAGAGGACTTACAAGCAATAGCAAACTATTTCGACAATATTGCAGTATTTGCACGGCAAGCTATTCAGATTTGGTTTGTTAGTGCTAACGAAAACTTAAACCAGCAAGTCCAAGTATTAAGCAACACCGGCACAATGGCTCCTCAATCTGTTGTCGAGTTTGGGGACAATGATGTATTTTATTTAAGTGTTTCCGGTGTTAGAAGCCTTAGAGCGAGAGACTCTAGTAACGCAGCGTTTGTTGGAGACATTGGAAACCCGATAGACGAGACAGTTATTGATGCTGTAAATGCTGATGTCGCTTCCGGTAATAATGCGCAAGGTATTCTTGACCCTCGCACCGGAAGATACCTTTTATCAATAGGCAGCACAGTCTTTGTGTTTAGTTACTTCCCATCATCTAAAGTTTCTGCATGGTCAACTTATGAGCCTGGATTTGTTGTTGATAATTGGGCATATGACGGAGAACAAATACTATGCAGAAGTGGGAATGGTCTTTATTCACTTGGCGGTGAAAACGGAAACACATACGACAGTTCTACAGTCGAGGTGCAAATGCCTTTTCTGGATGCTTCAACGCCAGCAACTAGCAAAGACTTTACGGGCATTGATGTCACTTGTACAAACCAGTGGGATGTATTCGCCGCAACTGATCCAACAGATATAAGTATTCAGCAATCAATAGCTACAGTAAATCGTACAACTTACGGCCTTGGCAGAGTTTCGATTGCTGGTTACTCAACACATATCGCACCAAAATTTACTTGCACTCAAGCTGGTTCGGCAAAGTTAGGAAATGTTGCAATCCACTACGAGGGGAGTGACGCATCTTGATCTGGCATAGAGCAAGCATTGGCAGCCTTTATGATATAGCCCTTAACATGAGAGAGCGTGATTATGACGAGTGTTCAGCGTTAAGTTTTACCGACAACCGGCATGATTTGGCCGATGAAATTGCACGGTCTTGGTCACGTTCTGAAACAAGTATTGTTTGCGGCACAAAAGAACATGGTGGTATTGCCGCGTTTACTTATGCCCCGCAGCGAAAAGGCGTGTGGAACATGGGGCTTTTTGCGACTGACCAGTTCCACAAAATCCACCTTTCGCTGACAAAGCTAATCATAAAGAGTATAATACCTACACTAGATAATGCTGGTGCGCACAGAGTAGAGGCGCAATCAATAGCGGGATATGAAAGTGTGCATAATTGGTTAAAGTTTTTAGGTCTTGAGCAAGAAAGCGTCCTAAGAGGATACGGTTGTAATGGCGAGGACTTTATTAACTTTTCTTATGTAAGGCAGCCGCAATCAGAGCAAGGTTCTGTTAAGTGGCATAAACCAGGAGTAGTAGCGTAATGTGCATGGGTGGCGGTGGCGGTGACGGCGGTGCAGCTGAAAGAGCCAAGCAAGAGCAAGAGCGGCAAGCTCGTATAAGGGCTGGCAACACAGCTATTAATGACACCTTTGGTCAATTTGACGATGATTTTTATAGAGGACGGCGCGAGGCTTATACCTCTTATGCGCAACCACAAATCAATCAGCAATATGAAGATGCTTTTGAGGAATTACGCAAAACATTAGCCGCAAGCAATCTTACACAATCTTCTATAGCTGCTCGGCGCAGGGGTAGATTGGAGCAAGAACTTGGGAAAATGACTACTAAGATGAATCTTACTGGTGAGGATTACGCTAACAAGGCAAAGGCAGACATAGAATCCGCAAGAACTGGTTTGCAAAGCCAAAACATGAATATGGCTGACCCAGCACTTGCATCTGCAAATGCACTGAATCGCGCACAACAATTAAATGAAGTTCCTGTTTTTGACCCGCTTATAAATTTATTTGCAAACGCAAGTGAAGGACTAGCAACTCAAGCTGACTTAGAGCGCAGGGGCAAAAATCGTTATGATAGTGGCCTGTTTAGCACTGGATCATCAGCGAGTATCAAAGAATGATGTTGGCCGCGCAACTTTCAGATGACTTTATTGTTGGTGAGGTGGTCGCCTTAATGTCCGAAAGTAAGTGGCATCGAAGGTACAGTGCGTCAGACATCAATAGGTTGATTGTTCCAGCTGTCTATCACGATCGAGCCAGATGCTATTTTGACAACGACACAGAAGAATTGCTTGGTTTTCTAACGTGGACTTTCTTAACGCCAGAGGCCGAAAGTGGATACATTAATGGCACAAGGTCATTGCAAGTAGAAGATTGGCTGACAGCGCCAACGGAAGGCCAGCTTTGGATTATTGATATGGTTGCTCCGTTTGGCGGTGTGCGAGAAATGGTACGCACAACAAAAAGATGGTTTGACCTTCACTACAAAGGCCATTGCCGTCAGGCGTTTTTTAAGCGTGGACTAAAAAACAATCGTATTGGGCATATTTCGTCCAATGTAACATTGCATTAGGAGATTGCTATGAGCAGCGATCCACAAGGAAACGACTCATCTGATGGGTACTCTCAAATGAACCCAGCTGACCGTCAGTACCAAGGCCGTTACACGGCTAAAAATATTTTTGGGCAAGACGAAAACCGGCAAGGCGTTTACAATGAAAAAGGGCGACAAGTAGGATTTACTTCAAAAGCTCTGCCATTCGGTATTGGTGGCGCAATCGGTAGTGCGCTAAACGGGGAAGTTTATACTGGTGACAGCAGATATGACCCTTTTGGAATTGACCCTAATGCTGGCGGGAACAATGATAGCGGAGGTCAGGGTCAAATTTCTCCTTTTGCAATGCAACAGGCAGAGTTAGCCGCAGCTAGACAAAGAAGGGCATCCGCACTAGGCGATAAACAGTCTGCTCTTTCAAATGCTTTTGGCGCATTTAATGATGATTTTTATGGCGACTTAGGAACATCCTTTACAGATTTTCAAAACCCCCTTTTAACTCAAGGCTACGATGCTTCCTTGCGTGGAATTTACGATGGTTTTAAGGCTAAAGGATTGCTAACTCAAGCCGAGGTAGATGCAGCAATTAGCGGTCTGGACACCGCAAAGGCAGCTGAAATGGAGCGCATAGGGCAGGGCGCAAGCGAGTACACCCAAGCTAAACGTGATGAGGTGGCTAAGAAACAATCCGCTCTTGGCGACCAGCTGGCATCGATGGTTGGTGGCGCAACCACGGCAGCCGATGTTGACGCTCAGACCGAAGCCATTAACGCTTTTGACTTTAGCAAAGACATAGAAAAATTAAGAACACCAGGATCAAAGGGCGGCTTGAGATTTTTCCAGAACTTTAACCAAGTAGCAGCGCAATCTGATCCGTCAGTAAACGTAGCAGCGCAATCGGTATCGGGGACACCGCAAACCGGAGGCATAACACCAGTGGTCAATACGGGTATTTCAAGCCCGTTTGACTCACGCAGCATAAGGTTAGTTTAAATGTGTAATCCTTTAGCAATAGGAATCGCCGCAACAGCTGGCGGTACATATCTTAAAAATCAAGCTGCCAATAAAGCCGATAGAATGGCTGGATCAGCCGTAGATGAGTTTGGCAAAAAGAACCTTGCTCTTGAGAACGAGGGCAGGGCTGCTGTAGACAATACAACTTCTATGTTTGACCAAAATAACTTTGGCGCTGGTCAAGGTGAAACAACTAATCGTTTGGCTGCTTTGTTTAATGATACGACCAACAGTCCTAGTAAAACACTGCCGATAGCTGACGGATCACCCGCAATTATAGCGGATACAATAGCCAGTGAGATTGCAAACGCAGCTGCCTTTAACAAACAACAGAACAACGCTATGGCAGACCTACAAGGCTTTGGAACTTATTTAGCTAACACCATAAACCCAGCAATGAATAGGTCAGCTGAAACAGGCCAGATGGTCGGAAACATGATGGCTGGCAACGCCAATGTTCTTAACGCTCAATTAAGAAATGCTAAGAACCAAGCTCATTCACCGCTGGGTGATGTGCTGCAAATGGCTGGAAGTGTTGGCACTGGATACGGATTGAAAGCGTGAGGGCAAAGCTATGAGAAACAACGCATACAATACTTCTAATGACCTAGCCAGATCGTTTAGCGCACTTAGCCGAGCCATGCTTGGCAGTGCTTCTGATGATGCCAACATTGCACTTGCTAAATATCGAGATTCGCAGACCGAAGGGCAAAATCAAGAAAATACATTTTTAAAAGGTCGGAACGATGCCATCGGTACAGCTTCCGCCCCAACGGGGATGCTGTCTCAAAGTATGCTGAACAGTCTGGGGGTTGGGTTAGATGAGAACAACAACTTTGTAAAATTACAGCCGCCTGGGGCTAGGCCGCAGACCGTACCCGCTTATGCAAATCAAAACACTATGACACAAGCTGATATGCTTTCTCAAGCTGGTGCAATGGCAAGAGCGATTTTTGGCGATGGTAAATATACTCCTAACCAGTTGACAGAAGCCTTGGGAGATTTAAGCGCAAATAGAGATTCCAACATGGCTAGGTCAATGATACTTGATCCAGCAACGGCAGAAAAAATGTTACGCCGTGCGGGAATAGTCCTTAATCAAGACCAGTATGTTAATATGGACAACAACACAGCCGATAACATTGCAGCCGGTCAGCGTAACGCAGCTGACAATACCCAGAGTGGATTGAACAACGCAGCCGATAACACGGCAGCTGGTGAGCGTAATGACGCTGACAATACCCAGAGTGGGGCGAATAACGCAGCTGATAACGTAGCATCCGGTGAGCGTAATGCAGCTGATAACGTAGCAGCCGGTGAGCGTAATGACGCTGACAACACAGCCGCCGCGAATAAGCCTGGTGCAGACACCCGCAAACGACCTTCAGTTAAAGATTCAAATACTAACTGGACTGCGGTAACTGATACTGTTGCGGGCTACGATAATCTGCCACCCGCCGTTAAGGGTAAGTTGAGGGTAAAGCTGCTAAAAGCCGTAGACCAAGGAATGAAAAATAATCAGCAAGCCTCTTACGATGCTGTTTACGCTCAAGCCGTAATTGACCCGTTACTGTCAGGAATGACGGACATAACGCCGAGCGGTTTAGGCAATGATTTTGTTTTTCCGTCTTTCATTTATCAACAGCTAATTGGCAGGGAAAGTTCGTTTATTAAAGAGGCAGCGAAAGAGTTGGGCTACAGCGACAAACAAGCGCAGCAAGTAGCCGATCAAATTTTGGCTCCATAGGAGGGCGGTATGTCTGCATTAGATTCACTTCTCCCTTTTGGCAATCAGTCTAAAGTAAACGATAACCAGCAAGCGCAACCTCCGGTCACAAGCGCCTTAGACTCTTTAATGCCATTTGTACCCGATCTACCGGCGGCAGCGCCCGTTGTTGGTGTCCCTCCCTCGCCAGTGGCGCAGCCGCCGGTAGACCCTATTGACGCACAGATTGCAAAAAACAATGCGTTTGCCAATAGGGTTGGCGATGTTCTAAGTCAAAACGTAGTAGACCCGCTTCAGTCGGCCAATCAGTTTACGCAACAATCAGACACATCGAACAACATTGAAACCGCAATGGCCATGCAGCAACCTCCGTCTGCTGTGGTTGCACCTGTGCAGCTGGGTCGTGATGGCGTTAATCCGGTTAGTGTGTTTAATCCGTTGCCGGTCGATAACGCACAAATTGTCCGTGATGAAATATCCAAAATAGAACAGCAACCAATGGCTACCCAAGAACGGGCTGATGCTGGGCTGTTTAATCCGAACAGGGATTTTGGCAAGGCGTTTGAGTTTGGCGGTTTAAGAGCGCGAAGCGATGTTAAAAATCTTGTTGCAGATGCCGAAGATGTTTTGACCAAGACTGCGCCTATGGAAATTATGCAGACAATGCAGAACGCCTCATTGCCGGTAATTAATCCTATTAGAGAATTGTTTGGCGCTGCGCCGCTTCCAGAAAACGCTAACGAAAAAGCATCTATTGCTGCGGCCGCTGCGGCACGGCAAGACGCTACAAGGCTAATGGATCAGGCTAAAGCTTTGGGTTATCGCCAGATGACCACTGATGACATTGACAACTTTGGTGATTTTTTAGATTGGGCAAAGACCAGTTTGGGATCGTCAGGTGAGCCAATGATTGTTGCTTTGGCTACTGGTGGCTGGATGTCTCCGCTGTTAATGGCTGGTGAATACAATACAAACCTAAAGGAAATTAAAGGACTGTCGAAAGAAAAGCGATTGGCCTTGGCTTCCAGCGGCGGTTTGGTTGCGGGCTTTTTAGAAAATCTCGGTTTAGGTGTTCTTGTTAAGGGGATACCAAAGGAACTGGTTGGCAAGCTAGGCGGCAAATGGTTTGCTGATAAGGTAAGCAAACATTTTGGCGCTAGAATTGGCGCAGCCGTGCTTACTGGCATGACTTCTGAAGGTCTGGTCGAAGGTGGCCAAGAAGGTATCGGCATTGGCCTTGAGGCATCCGTAGGCAAAAAGTTTAAGCAAGGTGAAGTCTGGACAAGATTCAAAGAAGCTATGGCAGCCGGAGCCGTTGTTGGTGGAGGTATAAGGGGCGGTGTGCAAACTAGCACTGAAGCAGCCGGAGCAGTAAAGTCAGCTGTAACCCCCGATCCACTACTTACAGACAATGAAAAAACTGTTGCCGAGTTTATTGCTATAGACACGCTTAATCCAGCTAATGCCCAGCTGACGGAAGTTAAGCCGCAATCGGCGCTTGATTCTCTTATGCCAAATGTAAGTATCGATCAACCAGCACAAGCACCAGCACAAGCGCAAGCACCAGTGCAAGCAGTCGAGCCAGCTGTCGAGCCAGTAGTTCCGCCAACCATCGAGCAGCCGGTAGTCGAACAGCCAGTAGTCGAACAGCCGATAGTCGAGCCAGCCGTTGATCCAGAGCCAGAAACAGACATAGCTGCGGCCATTGCGCGATTAAGGCAAGACCCAGATGTATCGCCGCAAGCAGACCCAGCGGCAGCCGAGCAAGTGTTTACCACCAAAACTGTTCCACAAATGATTGGTGGGCAGCCAAGCACCGATCCGCGAGAGTCCTTGACAGCGATCAGTGACGGCACAAACACACGCTTTATTGTTCACATTAAAGACGAGGAAGATGGATTTGGCGATCGATGGGTTGAGGTTGATGAATCTGGAAAAGAATTAGATAAACAGCCTAGCTTCTGGATGGATGGCGCAAGCCAGAAGAAGCAAGCCATAGAGTTTATGGAACAAGAAATGACAACAGCTGATGCCGAGACTGCACCAGCTGTTCAGCCGGTAGCTCAACCAGCACCAGTAGTCGAGCAAGTAAACCCGCAAGCCCAGCCAATTATTCCGTTTGCGCGGCCTGTGGCTGATACTGATGGGCAGCAAAAGACGCTTACTATCCGCACACCAAACAGTGAGCAAGAGGTAGCGGTAAAGCCATTTATCATAGACCTTGCAGACTTGAAAAAAGCTGAAGGTGATTTGCAGCCAAGAGACAGAAGCCTTAAAGAAAGCGACATTGCCGTCCGAGACAGAGCATCCGACTTAGACCCTGGTCAGTTAATGGAAAGCCCTATAACCAGTATGGGCGCTCCAATTATTGCAAGGGATGGCACAATAATATCTGGCAATGGTCGCGTTTTATCTCTTGAACTTGCTAAAAATGAGTATCCAGACCAGTACGCAAAATATAAACAAGCAATCGAAAGCTACGGAACAAGTGACGCAAATTACGAAACGCCCGTCCTTGTAATGATGCTCGATCAGGACATGACTTCCCAAGAATTGTCCAGATTTGCAGACATATCTAATCGTGAATCCATTGCCTCAATGTCTGCAACAGAGCGTGCGCAGCGTGATGCCAAAGCAATGAACATCGAGATGGTAAATATGTTCCAAGGTGGCTCGATGACTGCTATCGAAAACCAAGGATTTGTTCAGCAATTTGTCCGTGGCGTAGTTGCGCCAACCGAGCAAAACACTATGAGCCGCGATGGTCGATTGACCAAAGAAGGTGTGCAGCGTATGGAGAGCGCCATTTTGGCGACAGCATACGAGGACACCGATGCGCTGGCTATTATGCTTGACAGCACAGATGACAACATCAAAGCCATATCAAGAGCCATGCTTGATGCCGCGCCTAGATTTGCAAAATTAAAAGCTGACATAGCAGCTGGCGAGGTAAACAGCCAGTTTGACATATCCGCGAAAGTGACGGAAGCCGCTAGAAAGATAAGCGATTTGCGCAATCGAGGTGTAAAGCCACGGGATTTCTTTGCGCAACAAGACGCCTTTAATCAAGTTGACCCTGATGTAGAGGCTTTGATACGGGCGTTTTACAATGAAGATTTGACCCGCGCAAAGTCACAACGCATTATGTCCGATGTTCTAAAATTTTACACAGAAGAAGCTGCACAGAAAAAGCAGGGCGGTTTCTTTGAGGACACAACAACGCCACGCGATGTAATCGAACTGGCAAGGAGAAAAGCAGATGGCACAGAAGGACAAGGCGACCTCCTCTCAGACGCCAAGCAGCGCCCTAGCCGCAGCCTTAATGAGAGCGGCCAACAAACACAACGTGCCGCACCTAAGAGAAGCGGCCAAGGTCTTAAAGAAGCAGATACAGCCTCAATCAAAGCAAGGCTAGATGATGCTGAAAGAACGCGCCGAGCCGAGGTGGCTAGTGAAGAAACTGTGGGAACTACGGAAGATTCCGTACTCGCAGTATCAGACCTCGATAGCCAGCGCACCGAGAAACCTGGAACGCTTGTTGATAAAGAATCCATGCGGCGGTACTCCTCGCTCCAAGGACAGGCGTTTAGAGATGCCGGAATAGACCCCGCATTGGGCAAGAATATGCCCATCGAGCGGCAGTTTAAGATTTTATCTGATTTAGTTAAAAACAAATTTGGCCTTGCTCACGTTGTCAAAACAGACAAAGCCAACAAAAAAGAGGCGGTCGATCAGCTTCTTGCTGGATACCACAACCTTAATAACCTTGCCTATGAACTTGAATTGCCGACACAGGCGATGGGTTTAGAGGGAACGCTTAGTTTTGTGGCCGCAGCTGACACTGGTGCTTACGGCACATACAGCCCAAGCGAACAAACCATTACGCTACCACGACGGTCAAATAGCTTTGCCCATGAGTGGTTTCACGCTCTCGATCATTACCTATTAGAAAAATACGGCTCCGGCGAAACAACCAAAGTGCCATTGGCAACGGAAGCTGTTAGGAAGTATGGAAATGAAGCGTTTGCTCCTGATGCGCCAACAGGCGTAAAGGAATCATACTTTGCGCTTATGAGGGCGCTGTTTAAGGACAAGGCCAGCGAAGCAACGCAGCTTATGGCCATCGATCAAAAGATGGCTGGTATGGAACAGCGAGCAGCAAAGTCCGGCAAAGATGTCAGCGCAATGCCTACCTATCAAAAGCTAAAGGCGCAGAAGCAGCGCATCTTGGAAAGCACCGGCAAAAGCAAAAAAGTCGGCAAGTCACAAATGCGCAAGGACGCAGAGTTTTTTGCTGAGATTGTTGACCAAGGCGTTGACTATTGGGCAAGCCCAGCTGAAATGGGGGCGAGAGCGTTTGAGGC
>Ga0181389_1001133_pt1 | contig 10583 bp, 5 predicted proteins | sample 12SPOviralmetaG_FD_130121 | JGI IMG/M metagenome (GOLD analysis project Ga0181389, IMG submission 130121) | Marine viral communities from the oligotrophic San Pedro Time Series (SPOT) site, San Pedro Channel, CA, USA - 12 SPOT_SRF_2010-06-29 | ecosystem: Environmental > Aquatic > Marine > Strait...
GTAATATTTTTACCGTTCAGGTCTAAGTTACCACCAAGTTGAGGGGTGGTATCTGTTATCATATCACCACCACCAATAGTGACACTTGCAACACCACCAGTTAAGGCAGCAGTTACATTATCACCAATAAAGTTAATAGTTGACGCTGTTCCAACACTACTTCCTTCTTCTTGAATAACAACACCAGCCTCAGAAGCAGAAACAACACCCGTTAGTCCCGAACCATCCCCACTAAACTGAAGAGCGGTAACAATACCAATAGCGGCAATTCCACCATCAGTAATAGTTACACCAGTTCCTACCTCAAGACCTTTCTTAACTTTAAAGTTGTGATTTGCCACAGGTTCACTTTCCCCTAGGTTTATAGGTATTTATTAGACCTTGATGGCATCAAATTTAACTTTAAATACTGTTGAGTTAGTGCCTGCAGGTGTTGCTCTCAATCTCATGTTGCTGCCACTGACATCTACATCAAAAGATGCAACAGATGTATTGTTAATTAGTGTTCCGTATTCATTAAATGCCGAAGCAGTACCATTATGCATCGCAAGGATTTTAGTTACATGGTAATTGCTACCCTCGGTCACCTGAATAGTGTATTCTACAGAACGATAAACCGATATGTCTAGACTTATCAATGTAACTTCTGACGTAGATGTAGTGGTTGATGTAGTAGTATAATCATTAACAAATTTTGATCCATTATACTGTAAAGTATCACCAGCAACAAGACTGCCGATAGTTACATCTGTGAGATCACTGAGTATTGATACTCCTCCACCACCACTAATACCACCAGAAACAGTGTTGTAACTTATGAGTTCAATAATATCACCAGCATATGCAATATCACCAAGAACTATGGTTGATCCATTAGATGCTGTAAATTCAGAAGATGCAAGTTTAACACCATTATAGAATACATCAACATATCCAACATTGTAATTGAAGTTGAATGATGTTTGACCTTGTGTTGCAGTTTGGATTGAATTTGTTCTTGCTGCTGGAAGAGTTGACCAAGTAACACCAACACCAGTTGATCGTAGAACCTGACCATTCACACCAGTAGAACTTGCAGCACTTACAGTTCCATTGAGATATACAATATCACTGAATGTAGCACCCTCAGCAACATTAAGAACGTCAAGGTCTGTCTGACCATCTACATCTAAATTAACACCTACTGCGAGAGTAGTTCCATTGAAAGTTAAGTTTGCGTCATCCTCAAGTTCTCCACCTGTACCAGCAATAACTACACGGTTATCAGTTAAGTCTTCTACCTTGAACGTATTTGCCTGACCACCTGCATTGATATCAACTAATCCAGCAAAAGTAGAAACTCCCGTAACATTTAAGTCATCAAGTTCAGTGTAACCATCTACATCTAGATTACCATTAGCATCAATATTAGAAGCAAATGTAGATAATCCAACAACATTTAGAGTTTCGCTAATATTAGTGATATCTAATTCAGTTCTACCGTCTACATCTAAGTCACCATTGGCGTCAATATTAGAAGTAAATGTAGATATACCCGCAACAGTTAAGTTACCATTAGCATCAATATCGGAAGCAAATGTAGATAATCCAACAACATTTAGAGTTTCACTGATATTAGTAATATCAAGTTCTGTTCTTCCATCTACATCTAGATTGACACCTACCGTCAGGGTAGTTCCATTGAAAGTTAAGTTAGAATCATCTTCCAATTCACCACCAGTACCAGCAATAACCACACGATTATCAGTAAGGTCTTCTACCTTAAATGTATTTGCTTGACCACCAGCGTTGATATCAACCAGTCCAGCAAAAGTTGATGCTGCTGATACATTGATGTAATCAAGTTCAGTATGCCCATCTATATCAACATCTCCATTGAAATCGGCATTACCAGTGAATGTTGAAACACCAGAGATATCAAGGTTTGTAGCATCTACAAATCCAATATTATATCTTTCAGTTCCTGTTCCTACAACTCCATTGACTTCCTTATTAACTAACTCATACCAAGCAGAGGAATGTGCATAATATGCTTTTCCTTCTGAATGGACATGGGCAAATGCACCATGATAAGTTGATGCTGATGGTAGTGCAGCAAGATTACTATAAAGGAAAGGAATTACATTATTGGTTGCAGCACCAACAATTCTTGCATTAGCATCAATTTCACCAGCAAAAGTTGAAATACCGGAAACATTTAAGTCATCAAGTTCAGTGTAACCATCAACATCTAGATTACCAGATATGGATAAACTGGTAAGAGTTCCAAGATTTGTTAGAGATGAATTAACAACACCAGAACCAAGTGTTGTTGCAGAAAGAACATCAGTGCCGTCAATTTTGTATGTCTTACTAGAAGCAAGATTTATATTTTCACTAGACTTGAGTGAGGTATTGGGGTGGTCGTATAAGAAAGTGTTATCTGGTCCAATTTGTATTCCAGCACCATTAGCAACAGCATCGGATGTTGCAGTGGTTGCAATACCAACAACAAAATCTGCTAATTCAATTGTAGTTGAATTGATAATTGTCTGTGTACCATCAACATAAAGGTCACCTTTTATTCTAACCGCACCTGTGTTATCACCAACACCTGCTGGGTCAATGAATAATTCAGCAGGACCACTAATTGTATTAGAAGTGACTCTAATTGCAGAACCTTCTGCACCAGTATGGAAGGCAGTTGCGGTAGCAATTCCAGAAACATTTAAATCATCTAATTCTGTATGTCCATCAACATCTAAATCACCACTTAATGATACATTACCACTAGTATCTTTATTAACTAACTCTATCCAGTTACCTGCATGAGCATAATAACCCTTTCCAGTGGAATGAACATGGGCAAACATACCATGATATGAACTTGCTGATGGTAATGCGGATAAATCAGCATAAAGCGATGGTATCTTATTCTCACCAGCAATACCCTCTATAATACCATTAGCATCAATATTAGACGTAAATGTAGAGATACCAGTAACACTCAGTGTTCCTGCAATATTAGTGACATCTAATTCTGTTCTCCCATCAACATCTAAATCACCATTAGCATCTATTGCTCCAGTGAATGTAGAGATACCAGTAACACTCAGTGTTTCACTGATATTAGTAACATCCAGTTCTGTTCTTCCATTAACATCTAAATCACCATTAGCATCAATATTGCCGGTGAATGTTGATGCAGCAGATACTAGAATATCATCAAAGTTTGATAGTCCATCTACGTCAATCGTTCCACTGATAGTTTGGTTACCTGTTAATGCAAGTGTAGAACCATCAAATGTAAGATTTGCACTATCTTCAAGTTCTCCACCTGTACCAGCAAGAACAACACGATCATTAGTTAAGTCTTCTACAATTAAAGTATTAGCAGTAACACCACCATTAGCATCTACAAGACCAGCAAATGTGGAGATACCAGATACATTCAATGAGGAGAATGTTCCAAAACCAGCAGCTGGAGAGATACCAATTCCACCAACATATCTGTAACCAACAATGTAGATATTACTTGAAGTAACACCAGCTGGTGCAGAAGTTCCGTTGAAGTTTAAAACACCAGAAGAATAATCAAAGAACCAGGTGTCATCGGAACCAGAACCAGCAGAAGATAACTGAACACCACCAGAATTTGGATCTCCTTTATATACTTTGACGATATAATCTGCACCAAATGGTGTGCTAATCCAATTTCCAAGGATTGAGGTTGAACTGTCGTTATATGTTGAATATGCGATGAATGTTCTGTTACCAGAAATCGTGCTATCAGCAGTCATTCTATGACCAGAAGTTCCTGCCAGATATACCCGAACAATAGCACCTGTTGAACCAGGTGGTGTTGTTGGGATTAGAGAACTATCTGACCATATATTTGTTGCGGGAACAACCAATGGTGAAGGAATTGCTTCACCAAATGGTGCCTTTTTGGTGCCTGTGAGACTACTTTCATCCTCCGCAATACCAGTCTTGGATGCTACGTATCCAATTTTCTTTAAGAGAAAGTCTACCTTTTGTTCTTGTGATGCTGCCACTGTTTATACCTCTCTTATTAAGTTGCGGAGAATGACATAGCGGTGATAGAATCACCATTGTCTAATCGCCATCGGATTAGAATTCTATTGTTGCTATCGTTTGACGACGATTCAGTTCCAAATACAGAAGTAAATGTTCCGCTAGAACCACTCATATTTCCACCAGAAGCACATCCAGGTTCTCCTGATGTTGGAACACCAGAACCACGATATGCTGCGAACATACTTGCCCAACCATTTGTGCCGGAAAGTGCTGAAGTCCATGCCGAATTATCTGGTAAACAGACCCAACATCCGCCGTAAGAACCAGTCACTGAGATATTAAACTGAGATACATCTGAACGCATCAGTTCCATCTGGAAGTATTGTGCTCCACTTCTACCAGAAGAATAATTAGGACCAGCAGGAAGATATCCAGTGGAGTAATTTGTCTGGTCATGTCTCAAAACTGCCCCTCGTGTAACCGCCTCGTAGGAAGCAACTTGAGATGATGCATTCCAGGTGCTGTATACTGCAGTTGGGTTGTCTCCTGCTGCTCCTGCGTTCACTCGGGTGGCATTACCAGACCCAGTACCAAGTGAAGTAATCAGAATGTTATCTTCATCTATTTGAGTAGTTGTAGCAGTGCTGCCCATGATATTGATATTTGTACTATAACTTACTCTCTGGTCATTATGTGCTCCATAAGGAGTTACAGCATCGTATCTTGAAAAGTGGTCTGATGTTAATGTGAGGTGCAAATCTTTAACAGTATTTGTGATTACACAATCAACACCAGTTCCAACACCAAAGTTTCTAACTGGTGGGTTTGCTCCACTGAAGTTAGTATATGTTTTATCTCCTGGATCATTGAATCCAGATGTTGCTCCATCTGATGTTACAAAGACATGATCACTATACATATCACCAGTCGCATTAGTGACCGTCATTGTATATGTGAAGTCATTTGCTGGTGCCTCTGTATAATGAGGAACACCAGATGAGTAATTGAGTGCAGGATTGCTAGGTGCGGTCACTCCACTGAACGATATTACCGGTGCTCCAACTGTGCTTGGGTCCTCATACCAGAAGAGATTTGCTGTGCTATTTCCAGCATGACTCATATGTGCCATATTGAACCCATCGGGTGATGCAGCATTTATAAATCTTGCATCGTATACTTCATAAAAGAATGAAGCAATACCTACATTTCGTGTTGAATCTACTGCATCCTTATCATTTGCAATCTGCAGTGCTCCGAATGTTCCATTATCTGACTTGATTGCTCCTTGTCCGAAGGTATCATTAAATGCAGTTGAACCAATTCCGATTGCATTTACAAATCCTTCTATGGTTCCGCTATCACCAGGACCATATTCTGTAATATAAGCAGTTGTGATAGTGCTATCAGTATTTCTTGTATATTGCGTTCCTGCTACTGGTGCTGCTCCCCCAGACCCAGTATTATTAGTTGCTGTGAATCCAGAACAAAGTCTACCAGTTCCTGCTGCACCATCTAGTGTAAGTGATACACCTCCGATAGTATCTGGTTCATTGGGAACTAATTTACCTAGAATATAGTTTAAATGTTCAATTGAGTTATCAACCTTAGTGCTACTTGTGAGCGATAATGCTCCTGTTCTGTAACTACCAGAAGTTGGTGTACCGAGTGTTAAATTACCACCTTCTCCTTCATACCTAGTTGCTGTTACAACTCCGGTATATTGTATTGCTCCCCCACCAAATGACTCCTTCCAAGGAGTTAAAAGCGTGATAGTGGTTCCAATTCCAACTCCACCTGTGTCTCTTTCCGCAAACAGGTGACCATCATGAAAGTTGATTGCTAATTCGCCTTTTTGTAAAGCACCAGGACGCTTCCCGGCTACAGAAGACCTCTTTAACCTAAAAGGTGTTGCCATTTATTCTACTCGGTATATACCAAAAAAGGAGACTTATATAAGTCTCCTTTTATTTATCCTTCTTCTTGGTTGTCTCCTTCGACCATTGTTAGTGCTTCAATCGCACCTTGGATTTTGAGGTATTGTTCTTTCTTTGTATTAAATTGTTTTTCTAACTCAAGTAAATCGGTTCTGAGTTCTGCTTCCTTCGTAGATAATTCTTCAAGCATCATTGCTGGGTCCATATATCTTAAATAGTAATGGTAACTTATTTATTCTACACTAAATACTAGAAAAAGTCAAAATGGCATCTCAAAGAAAGATTTTCAAAAGAGTTGGTATAAGGAGAGATAAGAATTTCTCCGATCTCTCCGATTCAACAGCTGCATTGAATAACTTGCTTGATACACTTGTTGATAGTGTTGATGCGACTTTTATATCTGAAGATTTAGACGCAATTCGTAATTCTTTTGCAGAAGGATTGGGTCCAACTGAGTATAGAGAATTTATTGGTAGTGCTGTAGAGGAAACCAATACCAGTGGAATCAACATTGGAGTTGTTCCTAGAATCACATATCAAAACCGTTTAGATAAATTTAAAGTTTCTTCTGGAATTCCTAGACTTAATGGTGGTAATGGTCTTACCGCAAATTATTTTAATGAAGACCAAGTTAAAAATACCACAGATATTTTTACTGGAATTACAACTGGAGGAACACTCCCAAGTGATAATTTCTGGGAAGCTGGGAATTTTCAATATACAGCAAAAATTCACCCACAATCAGTTAATACTGCTGGTGGTGCTCAATGGGATGGGTTTTTTGTCCCAACTCAAACCGGTGTTTATAGATTTACTGCAAACTCAACTTTAGGATTTACCGCTGATTTTCAAACTGAAGGATATACATCTGGTGTCGGAACTTTTACAGAATATTCTAGAGTTAACTTATCCAAATCAACTACTGGAACAACTGAGGGTACTGAAAGAGTTGTAATTCCAGCAGGAGCTGTGAAGAATATTGGTGTTGGTATGACTGCATCTGGTTCTGGAATTCGTACAGGTTCTAAAGTAAGCGGAATAGGCAATACTGGAATAATTACACTCGAAAACCCAGATGGTGATCCTATTACATCTATTGCTACTGGTACTATTAATTTTACTAGAGAAGCAGGAACTTCGGTTTCGAGTAGTTTTAATACGTATACATTAGAAAAATTTAATAGATATCGAATCAGATTTAGATTCTATGTCCCTTTTGGGTTAAGTGGTAGAGGACTTAATAAAGCAATATCTTTTCTTTTTCAATCCCCATCGTCCGAAAGTGGTGTTTATCTTCGGTATAATAACTTATATTCATTAGATTATGATTTTTCGGATGGAGTACAGGGTAGTTTTAATAAATTCTTAAATCAATCTGTATTCTTTGGCGGTGGTCTTATTGGTGGAACAAATAGTAATGAGTATGTAAAAATCAAATCAACTAAAAAAGTTGATATCAAATACATTCCCAAAACAACTCTTGCTGGAATTGTAAGAAAAACTTTTACTGCTAGCTGGTCGTCAGGTGTTAAAATTATTTCAATTTCTGATACTACGAATATTGAAATCGGTAATTATATTTTTGCATCAGGATTGACCTCAAATGTGAATATACCAGTTCGTGTCGTTGATGTTGTGATTAACGACTTTATTGTTATTGATACTGTAACTACAGGAACAGGATCTAATGCGACTGTTACTGCTATTAATCATCGTGGTTTTGTTAAGAGAGTTACAGCAAGTTCTAGTGGCGGAACAGTTACTATTAGTAATGGAAATACCAATGACCTTAGAAGTAATCAACTTGCAATATGGGATGGTGTCTCAAGTTATACTGGAATTACTACTAATGGTTCATCTAATCAAGTAACTCTTTCCCCTACCCTAGGATTTGGTACTAGAGCACTTTACTTTTATGAATCTAGAGGTCTGATTGATAAGGCATTGAGTTCTTTCTGTGTTCCTGCTCAAACTCAATGTATATTAGTAAATACATCAGCAACTGCAGGTGATACAACAATAACAGTTGATAATATTTCAGGAACAATTGCACCAGGTTGGGTAATTCAAGGATTCCCATTTGCATCAGGAACAACAATTTCTTCAATCGTAGGCAATACTGTTACTGTAAATCCAGCAATTACCAAAAACATTAATCCTGGTTCTAATTTTACTGCTACAAATTCTGGTCAAGACAGATCACTCTGCTGCCCCCCAACAGACACCTCACCACCATTTAACCCAACTGAGGAAGGATTAGAAACAACCACTACTTCACCGAATCTTGAACTTACCGGTGGTAATGTTAAATTTGATGCATTTAATGCAACTGTAAATACATCTAAAATATCTTTATATTCTTCTACGAACAAATCCAATAATAGACTCCAATTGAAAGGTGGAGACGGAATCACATATAATATATTTTGCGTGTAAAAATCAAAAAAGGTTTTTAACCAATTTTTTGCCGGAGATTTTTAATCGCCTTTTTTGGAATTAAAAGTTGATTTTGGTTCAGGGAGTCATCAACAGATAGTATGTCTCCCCATTAATTATAACCGGAACCTTGTGAGTGAACGACTCTACATCTACTTCTGAACCAGATGTTTGATTCACTCCAGTAATTGTAATATTATTCGCAAATAAAAGTTCTCCTATTGTAACCTCAGCACTGTCTGTCTTTAGGTCTAGACCATCGATTGACCATGGATTATTATCAGTTGAGAATGCCCTAGTATTTCCAATAAAAATACCCGGAGACTGTTCACCACTAAGTGCTGAATTGGTAGTATTAAACTGACCGGGATCAAATAGATTGATTGTTCCTTCAAACTTTATGTCTTCATCTGTAGTTGTGTTATCTGTACCTTTGTATTTTTTCTCAACAAAGTATCCCGCATTCTCAACATTTGCTTGAGTTGAATCAAAAGTATCATTGATTGAGTCAGATAAGTAAGAACCAAACTCTTCATTATCCTGAACGTCTGGTTCTGTAAAATTAAGTATATTTTGTTGATGGACGAATTCCTTTCTAATAAAATCAAATTGAGGTGGAGTTGATGTTATGTTAATCGTGCTTATACCAACTGTGCTGTCAAAAAATGATAACTTAAATTTAGATTCAGAATCAGAATTACATATAAAATATTCAGTTCCAGCATTTAGAGTTGTTGAACCTACACTAACAGATTGACTTACAGTAACAACATCATCATCTGTATATACAAACTGTATATTGGACTTAAATGTTATCTTTGCATTAGTCAACTCTCCTGATTCAGCATTATCAGTGAATAATACATTATCCAATTTATATGTGAAGAATGTTCCCCCAGATCCTACAGTTTGTGTAGCAAAATTACCATTAAAAATTGTTGACCCTGTTCCAGTAGTAGTTACGTTCTCAAGAACGATAGCTTCACCCGGATATGTATTGTAAGGAACTGTTGTTGTTACAGTAACTAAACTTGACTTAAAGTCATCACTGTCTTCATAAATTACTGACGAGATTGAATTAACATCTAAGACTTTATCTGTACTAAAAATAAACTCATCAGTAATCAAATTTACAGAGTTGAATGCTAGATACGAAGTATTTCTTAGATTATTTTGTATAACTCTTAAGTCACCAGCAACTCCTACACCACCCAGATTACTCAGTGATAAAACGTCATTCGTATTTTCTTCAAAATTTAGATCTCTTCTAAATCCTTGGTTCTGTTTTACTGGCATTGTTTTTTAATCGTGAGTGATGTTCCAACCTTTTTCTCTCAAAAGATCGATATTATCTCGGGCATCATTACTAATTCTGGGAGATCCGCCATTACCACGAAGATTTACTGTGACTCTTCCACGATTTACGGATACCCAGCTATCGTATAAATCTTGAAGTATTTGATCAAGTGCTTGTGCTGATAAATTATTATTAGACAAGTCTATATATCTAATTCGATACAATTCCTTAAATGAACCTGTTTTATACCCTGTGAAATTATTATCAGACATGATCAAATAATATAGTCTAGGGCATTCACTAAAGTCTGGGATTTGCCCAGAAATTTGATTATTATGCACATAAAGATACCTTAAGGCAGGTAGATTTTCAAATTTTCCAATCCCAGTAAGCTGATTATCCTGTAAATATAGATTAGCAAGTTTTGATAGATTTCTATAAGTTGGAATTGCGTTGGTGAATTTATTATTGTTAAATTCTACATATCTTATATTTTGATTAGCTGCTAGGTTTGGTAATGATCCAGTAAAAGCATTTGAAAATAATCTAAGAACACTCAGATTAGGATTACCACCAAAACTTGGAAGGAGACCACCAGTTCTACCATAAGAACGATACCAAAAATAAGAAAGAGCAGTAATATTTGCAAGGGCATCAGGATGAATATTACTCGTCAATAGACTTCTAGAATCTATGTAAATATTCCTCAACTCTGGAGTAAATTGGAAAGTTTCTTTTGGGATTACGTAACTATCATCAGGTGTATTCCCATTATATCCTCCGCCTCTTATATTAGTGTACCTTAAGTCAAGTGTATCTAAACTTGGATTAGTGAATATTGGAAATCTACTCCCAGAAAGAGATGCACTGTATAATCTAATAGAGGTAAGTGCTCCACA
>Ga0181389_1001139_pt1 | contig 10564 bp, 12 predicted proteins | sample 12SPOviralmetaG_FD_130121 | JGI IMG/M metagenome (GOLD analysis project Ga0181389, IMG submission 130121) | Marine viral communities from the oligotrophic San Pedro Time Series (SPOT) site, San Pedro Channel, CA, USA - 12 SPOT_SRF_2010-06-29 | ecosystem: Environmental > Aquatic > Marine > Strait...
AGCAATACCAATTATCTTATATTGGTTATCTTGTTTGTTTTCTACAACGTCTAAATCAACTGCTTGTGTTATACTAATATAACCTACTTTAGTTGAATCTGTTGTATTGTAGCTTATTTTAGCTGTGTTAGCTGCCACACTACTATTAGCTGTAACTCGTGCATCTGTATAGTAGAGGTTTGAACCTTCACTTATGTTTGAGGTGCTTAATGATACTGCGCCTGTTTGTCCGTTTACGCTATCTACTGTGTTTACCTCAGCACCTGCTTCAATACCTGCTAACTTAGTAGATGAAGTACTATCAAAACTTATTTTAGCGTTGTTTGACGTGATATCACTCGCCTGTTGAGTAGTTATACCCACTTTGGCATTATTCGTTGTTATATCGCTTGCCTGTTGCGTAGTAATACCAACCTTAGAAGTGTTAACGGTTATCTCATCGGCTTGTGTTGTTGTTATACCAACTTTAGCATTATTGGTAACTATGTCCGATGCTTGTTGTGTTGTTATTCCAACCTTTGCATTGTTTGTGGTAATATCACTTGCTTGTTGTGTAGTGATGCCTACCTTAGCTGTGTTTGCAGTTACATTAGTATTAGCTGATACCCTTGCATCTGTGTAATATAAGTTAGACGTACCTTCTGCAATATCATCAGTATCAAGTACTACATCCCCTATTTGTGTGTTTACGCTATCAACAGCAGCAGTAGGGATAGTTGGTTTGTTAAGAATAAACGAATCACTATTAGTATCTGTTTCATTCCAATTAGATTGTACATTTACTTCAGCACCACTTTCTATATTTGCAAGTTTTGTACTATCTGCACTTGGATATGAGTTTTTAGCTGTGTTGGCTGTTACTGCACTATTAGCTACTACACGAGTATCTGTATAATATAGGTTTGTTATTCCTTCTGACACATCGTCAGTACCTAAGCTTACTGTACCTATTTGTGAATTTACTGAGTCAATAGTGTTTACTTGTGCTCCAGTTTCTATTCCTGTTAATTTAGTACTACTTGTAGAATCAAAGCTTATTTTAGCATTATTAATTTCAATATCAGATGCTTGCTGAGTAGTTATACCAGTCTTATTAGTATTTGCAGCAACTGATGTATTTGCACTTACTCTACTTTCAGTGTAATATAAGTTTGTAGTTCCTTCAGATATATCATCTGTGTCTAAAACAACATCTCCAATTTGACCATTAACAGTATCTATAGGTGCTGTTTTTGAATCAGCATAACTTTTAATCGCAGCTGTAGTTGGTATTGTAATATCATTATCATTGTTTTCAATACCGTCAGCTAGATCAACTAATTTTGTTATAGTTATATCTTCACCTGTATCTTTTAATGATCCAAACTCAATAGTTCCGTTTGCTTTTAAATTTCCGTTTGTATCTAAGTATACACCAGAGCCAGTACCCTGGCCATCAGTAATTTCTTTTTGGCTAGAATTTAAGTTACCATTGTCCTCGGTTTTTAGTAAACCTTGGTAGGTATTTTTTATTCTTTTATTTTGTAGTGTAGCCATATTTACGAGCAAACAGCGTCAATAACATCTTGAATTGTAGCTTTGTTAGAATTATTTCCGAACCAAGTCACGCAATAAATCTTTCCCCAATCGTTTGTTATTGTCATTTAAATATTTTTTTAGTTTAACTATATTTTCTTGTTTTGGTTTATATCTTATAATACCCATCCTTCAAAACTTGCATCTTTATCAGGATATACATCACCGTTTGAGTTTGACGTATATTCTGGAAAAAGATCTTGGTTAAAACTCATATACGATATAAATCTTTCAGTATAATACTGAGCCAAGTCTCTTTCTTTTTCTATTAAAAAATCAACTTCGTTTTTTGGTACACCATCAGAATTTTCTGAAGTATGCTTATATACACCTTTATTTGAAATTGTATAACTAGCAAAAGGTAAATACTCAACCATAGCCCAATGTATAACCATAGGCTTTACATAAGCATTAACTAACGTTAAATAATTACCAGTTAAATCACTATCAATAATGTCTTGACTAATTTTGTCAAATAAATCAGAACCAAGATAATTTTGTATGTGTATATCTTGAGAGATTTTAATAAACTGAATAAATTTATCAGTATCTACATTACCATTTAATGCTGTATATCTTACTAAATCGTTACGGGTTATAAATAGTGCTGTTGCCATTATCCTTTATAATTTGGGTGATGTCCATTATTAGGCATGTCTTTCGGTGCTTTACGAGCATCCTTATAGCCTCTAGGTGTAGGTTTATATGTCTTAGGAATATCATCAACCTCTTTATAGTTTCTAATATCCTTTTTCATGGTTTTAGATTTTAATCTATAAAGAACTTCCTGCCAAACGTGTCCGCAGTTTACTCCGCCTTTAAATCTAAATAGATCATAAGCTTTTCCTTTGTGTCCAAAAGATTTATTTACACCTGCATTACTTGCCTTATCAATATCTTCTACTCTATATACTATTCCCCTTCCGCTTCTGCTCATCATAATACGACAAAATTGTCTTGAATTACCAGACGAGTATTTAGAATCATATTGGTATCTTACTTTGTATAAAGATTTATCTAAATAACTAAAACCGTTTTTCTTAGAATCAATACTTTTCTTCTCTAAGTTTTCTTGTTTTGAGTCTATTAAGTTACTAGCCCAAGCCTCTATATCATCATTATCATCTGAGAATTCTCTTGAGTCTACTTCTTCCCAACGATTGGATATTGTTTCACCACGTAAACCATCAAGAATAAGATCAAATTCTTCGTCTGTTAAATCTTCTTTAGATAACTCACAGCATTCTTTAGACATTTTAACACCGGTTTCTTCTTCTCTTTGCTCTTCATTAACAATATCATCTGTTTCTGTAAATTCAAGTGGCTGTAATGTTTTAAAATATAAATTTAAAGAAATACCATTTACAGAAAGGACAGCATCAAAACAGTCAGTTAATAGTTCTTGGTAAGGTTTTATTACGATATTATCAAATAATAAAGTAGCAGTCTTAATTTCTTCAGCATTATTACCAAGACCAGAGTTTCCATCTTTGACACCAATTAAAAGTGGTGATGTAATTCTATGTGAAATAACTAATTTTTTTACACACTCATTGGATAGATATTCGTAATGTTGTGGTGCATCGTTAAGTGGTATATCGTCTACCGTGGTTTTAGACTCTGCGTTATTGTTAAACGCTACAATTACTTTTTCCCCACGTGATCCAGTAAGTTTGCCAAGCACATCGTCTTTTACTTGCATTTGCTTTTCTCTATCTGGTATACCGTTGTTAAAGTTAACTACTTTTGTACCTGAGAATCCGCATTGTACTTCATTAATTAAGTAGTCAGCAATTTCTTCTTCTAATTCTGCATAAGCCAACCCGCCTTGATAATCTACAGGTGCATAATAGTCATATCCAGATACATATCTTTTAATTATTTTAATTTCTGACTCTTTGCCATTACCATAACCGAATGCAGGGATCCTTTTAGGTTGTTCTGAGGGCTTTATTTTATTCCAGTTATGGTGATAATAGTAAGCTTCAATTTGACCATCCTCGTTGCACTTTTCTGCTCTTAGAGTTTGTCTTGGAAAATGTTCAGCTTTATATACTTTTCCATTTTTATAAATAATTTGCATAGAACCTTCACCAAGTAACTTAAGATCTAAAACAGTTTTTCTAACACAATCATTAGAAAAAATAGACCTCATTTGTGCATACTCATCAGGTTTTTTAGATGAGTTAGTAGCGTCAAGTCCTTTACCGTAAATCATATTAACAACACCATTAATAATAGCATTGTTTGTTGCTGACCCGTTATAGCGGTCTATGATATATTGATAATAATTGTTATCAGTACCATAATTTACCCAATCTTTATTTTTGTTTTCAGATATCTCGGGTCTATTATAAGCCGCTAAGTTTAATATATGTAAATTATTCATAAATTATAAATTCATTATCAGATTGATGTGCTTTATAATTGTTATCTCCAGCTTGCCATACACCTTCAATCAAATTCCAATATGATAGTGATTGCTCCCAATAATCTCCAACAACTTCGTTTGTACAAAATATCTTGTCCTTAAATATAATGTCGTTATTTTTTTTAATAGTTAAAATATAGTAATTTTTTTCAACTAAAATAAACACGTCAGAATAAGTATTATAATAATCGTTTGAACCAAATGTAGCCGTATCTTGAGTGTAAATCTCTTTATTTTGAGTCTCACTAAAAATAGAAACATTGTATATTGCTGTATCAGCAGCTTCATACTCTCTAGGTATAAATTGAAAAGTTTGAGAATCACTTGTACTTTCTAATACTATCATATTATAATAATAAAAAAAAGTTGTTTTTGTTATTTTCTTATAATAAAAAAGGGGCAAAAAGCCCCTTAATTAATCAAGTAAATCAGTTATTAAAAATCAGATCCAGATGTGATAGTCAATGTAGTTGTACCTACAACCATACTTGAACCATCATTCGAATCTACATTAATAAAGTTAGCAGGCAAAGTTTCTTGACCAGAAAAAGTAAGTGTATACCCACTCAAATCGGCCATAGCAGCTCCAGTTACAATAGTTCCACCAGTTACTTCACTTCCGTGCTCACGTCCAACTAAAAAGTAATTATCATTGTAGTCTCTTACAATAATTTGAGGACGTCCGTAAGCTAACAATTTCACTTCTTTATTATCTGCAGCAGATAGTTTTTTAAGTGTTAAATTCAATGTTTGCTCAAAGTAAGTAGTACCATTTTCTCTAGAACTTGTGATTGCCTGTTCAAAAGACGAGTTGCCTTTTAATTCATATTTAAAAACAGTTTCGGCAGAAGTATCAAAATTGTCAACTGAATCATCAGCTGTAAGGTTGGCACCAGTGGCATTTAAATCTCCAAAATCACCGAAGTAAATTTCTTTAAGACCGCCGACGCTATCCTTGCAAGGTTCAATTCTACCTTTAGTTAATGCACAAGCCATAGTTATTTTGTTTAAATAAAAAGGGCAGGCAGGATATTACCTAACCTACCCCTTTATGTTAGTTATTATTATGCTAAAGTTTGTAGTACTAAATCACTACCGATACCATACTGGACACCAGAAGTAAATCGCATTACTACACGAACATTTTGCGATCCATCAAGATCAGCCATGTCGATAACTTTAACCTCATTGTGGTCAGCCAATAAACCGGTACCGAAGTAAAGGTTAGAAGCTTCACCAGCTACGATGTGGTTAGCAGGCATTCCAGGTGCATGTTGGATTTTAATACCTTCAAAAGAAAGTGCATTACCCATATTGTACCATTGTTGACCTTTATCGTCAGTACCAGCAGCGCCTTGTCCACCAGAAGCAAATCCACCAAGTGCACGTACATAAGCCTGAAGGGCTACAGTAGGTACGTAAAGTGTAAGATCTTCTTTTCCATAGACAGCAGAAGGAACTCCATCAACAACATTTCCAAGCAAACTTACGATATTTGAAGATGTATAAGAAGTTTCAGAATCATTAGCAGCGTCTACAACGTCTCCATCAGCAGCCATAAGAACAGTGAATCCGTCAAATTCTCCAGCAGTGGCATTAACTCCACCCCAAATGTTTTGCTCAGTTTTTTCAGCTACTTTAGCCGCAACATGACCTAGCAAAAAGTCAGAGAAAGAAGGGGGAAGATTATCAAATGAAGAATACCCCATCTGAACAGCTTCCCAATCGCTACGGAAGTCTTTCTTACAAAGCTCTAAGTTTACTTGAAATTCTTCTGGTTGTAGAACTCTTTCAGTAAGTGTTAGCGCATTAGAAGTTTCAGTAAAGTCGCAAGTACCATCCGCAATGATATTGGTAGATGCAACCTTTTTTACTACTTCTTTAAATTTAACATTAGGCTTTACAGTGATAGCACCTTCAGCCAATGTCTTACCGCTTAGTAAAGCAGCAGAGATATATTTCCCTGCAAACTCACCAGCATAAGTCGAAGTGATACTGGCAACTGAGCCAGTCAAATTTACATTGTGGTTACTCATTTTTATTTGTTTAAATTATTAAATACTCTATCAATCGTTGAAAATGCTCTTTTTTGTGAGAACAAATTCATCTTCTTTTCAACTGAAGCCTCTGGAGAATGTGATACTTTTTGTACCGGCTCTTCAGATAACTCAGTTTTTTCTTGTGCTGCAAGTTCTTCAGTAACAACGTTACCAAGTTCATCAGCATTCATTTCTTCTTTTGTGATCATAGCTTTAATCTCCTCGACCATTGATTTAATCTCAGCTAGTTCTTCTTTAGTAGCATATTCAGCTTCAACTTTTTCTTCTTCTTCTGCTTCTACTTCTTCTTCGGCAGCTTCTTCTTCTTCAGCTCCACCTTCTTTGATCTCAGCAATTACGCCTTCTTCAGTTACTACTAAAACTTTACCATCTTCGAGTTCGTATTCACCAACTGGTACAGCGACCTTTTCGTCTTCTGTTACGATAAATACTTCTCCTCCAGCTTCAAAAGACTCTGCTTCCAAAACTGTTCCATTTTCAAGCTTCATTTGAGCAAGCTCAACATTTTCAGCTTCGGCTTCCATTCCTAGAAGCTCTTTTACTTGGTTTAACATATCGTTCGCTTTCATTATTTATCTTACTAATTTAAGTGCTTTATTTAATTCATCTATATCTCTATCCAACGTTTTTATAGAAGCTAAAGCTATTTTATAGTTTTCAAAAATATCACTTGGATTAGCACCTAGCTCTTTAGCCGCTTGTTCTACTTTTTGTATTCCCCTTGATATATCATCTTGTACACCACGTCGGTACTTTATACTTCTAACAATATCCTCTTTTATAAATTTTCTAATACCAGATTTATCAGATACTACATCTTCCGCTTCTTTTAAGGCTTTTTGATTTCTTTTAGCAGCATCGGTAATTTTGTTTGTATTTTTAACTACCGTTATAGAAGTTTTAATAGATTTGTTTAATTCACTTACTATACTTAAATCTACTTTTTCTGTAGCTAATTCAGTCTTTGGTAGTTTACTAAATATCTTTTTTACCTGTGGTTCCATAATAATATAATAATTTAATTTTTATTTGTTATATTTTGCCTATACCTTGAGCTTGAACACTACCATCACAGCATTTACGTGAGTAAGTATTGTTTTTACATAGACAAGCTCGTTTATTTGTTTTAGGACTTGAATAAAATCTTTTAAATCTATCGTACATTTTTCTCATCTTCCTTGTCCTCTATATTTTTGTTTATATCCATTTTGTCCTTTACTAGCATTCTTGCTATGTACACCAGGTCGTTTAGATCTACTTTCTGGCTTGTAACTATTTATAATCTTTTTCGCCATTAGTCTATAGGTACGCAGTTAGGTACTTTACGTCCGTTTTTAATTTTAAAACCAATCATCTCATATCCCTCATAGCAAGGTTCTTTAAGATCAATTACACCAAGTTCTTTTAGTTTACTTTCAGACCAACGTTTACCAGCTTTACCACCCCAAAGTAAGTAGCTTATAGTACCGCATGCTTTAGTATCACCTTCGTCATAATATGTTTCTGCTCTTGACAAGTAACTATGCATACGTTTTATTGTTTGTACACTTATAGCTTTTCCTTGTGCTAATTGTTGTGCTCTTACTTTACCTACTTGTGTAGCACATTTATTATTGGCCTTCTCATTTAATTCAAGGCCTCTCTTTGCGTTGTTTTTTACACCAGATGGGTAATCACTATAAGACTCTAATTCCATCGTCTGGCCACTCTTATAACGTTTATCTTTTTTAATAATACCTTTAATAGTTGCAAGTAAGTATTCTGCTTCTTCGTTTTCTATCTCAGCAAGTTCGTCTTTTATTGATTTATCTTGCGGACGTTCTATTTTATCTGCAAAATAACCTTCGATTGAAAATCCTTTGATCTTACCAGCTTTTACTTCTTGCCAAACTTCTTCGTTGTTTACTTTCATAGACACCATCCAAGTTCCAACTGGAACGTCTAGTCCGTATTTACGTGACTTATCTTGTTTATCATCCTCTACTAACCAAGACTCTACGACACTCATTCCTTGTAATGGAGTCTGATGTTCAAATGTAGAATTATTTTGCTTGCCACGCATTAAGAATAATTCACTAGCTTTCTTTACAGTATTCTTAGAAAAATATATATAGTATTCTTTGTCTTCGTTTTTTCTGTAAATAGGTTTATTAGGAATTAATGCCGGTCCCATTAGTATACGCTTTTCAGCATCCACTTCTGCTAACTTAAATTCTTGATTTTTTAAAGCAACAAAGTCTTCTTCTATTGCTGGATTTTCTACGACTGATATTGCGTCAATACCTGAATATTCATTCTCGTCGTCTATAAAAAGCTCTACGATGTCCATATTAATATAATAATAGTTTATTTAATTTGTTATCCAATTGATGCACCTTGTACAATATTACGGTCTAACTCTTGAGCTGTACTGATATCGTTTGATACTACAAATGCTTTTACTGGTTGTTGTTGCTGTCCTCCAATTGCTTCTGCTAATTGATTTGTTTCACTTGCTCCTACTATATTAAATGCTGGTGCTTGTGGTGCAGCTACCGCAGGTGCAGATGGTGTACTTATACTTGGAATATTAACACCACCGGCTTCAGGACCAAGACCGCTTTTAGCTTTACTTACCGCTTGTTTTATACTTGCTCCAATGCCTACAGCTTGTGCTGCGTATGCAATTAATAAAGGAACGTTTTGTGGAAAACCAGCTTTTAATGTTTGAGCGAATCCAGTTGCTGTTGATGCACCAGCTCCTGCAGTATCTACCGCAATTTTTTGTAAAGCTGTTTTAGCATTTTGAATCATTTCTTGTCCAGCTATTAATTGTTTAGCTACCAACGCTGCTTTACCTGCTGCTGTTTCTGATCCTAATATACCTGCAATAGCATCTGCTGCTGCAGCTTTATTATTTATTCTTTGCTGTTCTATTTCAGCTTCTTTCTGTAGTCTTTCTTCTTCTTTTTCTATTCTTTCTTCTTCAGTTTCGTCTTCTAAATCTTTTTGTTCTTTTTCTAAAGCAATTCTATTTGAAATTTGCTCTGATCTAAAACCTTCTATCTGTGCTAATACAGCTTCTTTTTCTTGCTGTGCTTCTAATAAAGCAATATAGTTTTCTTGACTTTGGTTTTTATCGTACTGAGCTTGCGCAGCTGCAATTTGTATATCTACCTGATCAAGCATCGCTTGAGTTTGTTCGTCTAATACTGCACCTAATTCGTCATTAGCTTTTATTCTTTCTTCTATGCTTTTAGTATCATCGTCTCTTATTTGTCTAAGCTTTTCTGCTTGTCTATCATAAGTTTCAATAAGTCCTTGCTGTTTTACTCTTGCAATTTCTGCTGACTTACTTAATTGAACATTGGTTGCTGCTGCTGTTATCGTTTGAGTAACATAATCTTTTGTAGCCTCTGCTGCTTTATTTATACCTTCGCCAACCTTGTCAATTGTACCATCTACGCCTGTAAGAACATCTACAAATTCTTTACCTGCTTCTTTAGCTGTTTCTGCTGCACCTGAAAAATCTCCATCAAAAAATTGTAAGACCGCTTTTCCTGCAAGTCCTAAAGTATCTAACAAAGAGTTAAATCTTTCTATGATATTATTTTTAATTAAGTCACCTAGTTTTTCAATAGAACCTAATGGATCTTGAAATATAGATGTAAAAAAATCAACTACAACACCGCTATTATTAATAACAAAATTAACAAAGTCATTAAATATTAAAGATACAGTTTCAAATGCTGTAGCAAATGTATCAGCAACAGATTGGTTTTGCTCAAATATTTCTTTAAGTTTTGCTAACGCAGCTATAACTAATCCAACGCCTGCTGCTTTTAAAGCAACCCCAACACCTTTAATTCCTTTACTAGCTGTTTTAGCACCATCGTCTACACCTTCCAAGCCTTTACCAGTATCAGCCAATTCTTCATTGAGACCTTTTATACCTTGTTCAAGATCATCTATTTTATCTATGGCTTTACCTGTTTTTGCTTCTATTTCTACTGTTACTATTTTTGCCATTTGAATTCTCTTTTAAATTTCTTATATGCTTCTTTCACTGTTCTTGGTAGTTCATATTTACCTTTAGCAATTTGTATATTTTCAGAATTATGTTCTGTTAGTTTTAATGCTTCTAATATTATTTCAATCATAACTCATTTAATAGTTCTATGTTGGATTCTCCTGTTGCTAAGTTCGTGTCTATACTGTTGATCTTATACCTTTTGCCATTGATGTCAAATCTATCAGCAAGTGTAAAGTTTAAAAGTATTTTAAGGGGTAGGTATGCCTTTACTTTTGTAAGTCTGTTTTTTGTGTCGAATACATTTGTGATATAATTGGTGTGGTAGTTTTGGAACAACGTACCTGTAAACGCACTATCCCCTGTGTATTCGTTTTTCTCTAACTTAAAATTAATATTAGTAGTAGATGTACCTGAGCTAAAAGAAACGCTGTTAGATGGCATATTTACACTTCCTGAAATTGATGAGTGTGTACCATACGTGCCGTC
>Ga0181389_1001141_pt1 | contig 10555 bp, 13 predicted proteins | sample 12SPOviralmetaG_FD_130121 | JGI IMG/M metagenome (GOLD analysis project Ga0181389, IMG submission 130121) | Marine viral communities from the oligotrophic San Pedro Time Series (SPOT) site, San Pedro Channel, CA, USA - 12 SPOT_SRF_2010-06-29 | ecosystem: Environmental > Aquatic > Marine > Strait...
TGTATAAATCCCCTTCTCTATCAACAATAAGGGGTATTATAGATGAAGTGGATGCGTATCGCCGAGAAGACTCCACCAGATCGCCTGCCCCCATGAATACAACATTAAATTATGATAATTATGATATTTTCATTGATTCACTTTTTAAAATATTAAGCAAAATGCGCGTTACAGGTGATGTTGTTGGTGATATCATTGAATATGATGGAAAATTTTTTAGATTATCAGATGAAAATATTGCTCAAATATTTATAAGATTTATAGAAAAAAATCTTTTCGGAACTATAACTGTTATTACAGGAATTGATAGGGATGATAAATATATCGCAACTTTTTGTACTGATATCATTGAAACTTCAATAGAGGTATTAACTAATGATTACACAAATCCTCTAACAACTGAAATATTTGAGTGGATTAATGGATATTTATTTAGTGTTACAGGTTCTCCTCATTTTGAGAAAGTAAATGAAATGTTTAGGAGAATTTGTGGAGCCGACCGAACCGGGCTGTGTAATGATGATACCCAGAAAGTTTCAATTTTTTTGAATGTTTTTCGTAATTATCTTACTAAATTATTTGAAATATATGATGTGATAGATGGAGCTATTAAAGAATCAGCAACCGATTTATACACCTTAGATAACTTTACATCTATCAGGAATCAAGGAATATTTGACTTTACAGAAGAACAATGGTTAGGTTTTCATGAACAGATTATGAAAGATATAAAATGGCAAATAATATCTAATTATGATGGTGTCCTCTTTACTTCAGCGGATAGACCTTTATACGAAGGTGAAGATCCCATCGCTGCAGCACGGACATATATCAATAAAATCAATTCAGATGATCCCGCGGCCATGGACCTCTTCAACTCGCTGGACATTGACAGCAACGCACCGATTAACGAAGAGGATATGGCCTTCAGGCTGAAGAACAAGATTAAAGAGCTAGAGCTAGACATCCCTGAAGAGCAGCTTGGTGCAGCTATAAGCAAAATGATGATAATCATGGATGTCAATATCGCAGTCAGCTTGTTGGATGAGAAGATTAAAGCAAAGGAAGAGATGGGAGAGAACACAGAAGCAGTAGCAGCACCAGCTTATCCAGTGGCAGATGTGGGTACACCTCGTACAGCATGGCAAGGAGGAGGGGGTCTTTCTAAAATATTACAAATCGGAGGGAATGGAGTAGAACTATATGGAAATGGTTGGAATATTTTTATGAAAATAAATCAATATAATGGTATTTATGGTTATAACTCTGAATATAACGGAGTAATAGCAAGTAGATTATTAGATGATAATAATGATATCCGAACGGGTGATCCAACTATGGATGCATTACCTACTGATGAGGATGAAACAATAAATATACAAACTATTCAAAGTATATTGTCGGATGTTCTGCCTGAAGTAGGGGGGTCGATCGTTTGGGGTAATCCAGAAACATATGACAAAGAAAGAATAAGAAATGAAATAGTCACTAAAATAGGTTATATCAGAGATAATATAAAATCAATCAATACGATTATAAGGATTTTAAAAAGTTTTATATATACCCAGTCATATAATGGTATTAAAAGTAAAGAGAAGGTTACTTTTATAGATCCTTCTACAAATTCTCCAGACCCCGGAGGCCCCATACAATTAAAATATAAAGATATTGGTTACCTTTTCATAGAACATTTAATTGAGATTACTACATTTGAATATGGAATTAAAAGTAGGTATGGTGCTAGCGCTACCTGGGCAGCGGGAGCAGCAAGCGGGACCCACGAACCCCAGTATGGAATATATACAGAGGAAGAAAAGCGGGGTCTTAATAATAAAAGACAGGAGACAGAAGGGATAAGTAAAACAATACCCCCAAGGCCAAATTATATTTATAATTCTATGAATTACGAGTGGTTTTTGAGAGAAGTGGTGGAGAAGGAAAAGAATAGCAAAAGAATTAATGCCAGAGGACACATTGAAATAATAGAAGCTGTGGCCATGGCATTGCAAGGAAAGGGGGTTTCGTTGAACGGCTCTACCTTAGGTCTGACCCCTGTGACCCAGGAAAATTGGTTAGATTTAATAACTCTATATAAAACACAAATTGAAAATTTAATAGGATATTATGAAAATTATTTGATCAATGCAAAATATCTATTAACTTTTTTAGAAGATCAATCTCAACATTTTAGTACAAAGTTTAAATTTACAGCACATGATAAACTCAATCGTAAAGATATATTAACTCTATTAATTAAACACTACGGAGAAATAATATTTAGAGAACAGGGTACCACTGACGATTTGAATAGAGGTCTCTGGAATAATGGAGTATTTAACATAATAGAGGAAGTAAAACGTATATTTCAATTGCCCGGAATTACACGTAAAAATGGCGATGCATTAGATAGACAATTATGGAAGGATTGTAGCGGTCTGACAGTAACTAATACAAGTGCGCAATTCCTGAGGTTAATGATAACAAATGGATGTATAAATAATGCCATACCTAATGAAGCCCGTAAATACCTCACTGCGATTGCAGCACCCGAAAAAATTAAAAAACTATGCCTTACAGCGGCTGTAGATCCTATGGGTTCATTTGGTGATTGTGCTTACAGAGATACAGATGAAATAAAGAAAAGTCTGAATACTCCTAAAAATATTAATGTTCTAATTAAAACTGATACCTTGGACAATGAGCTACGAATATGTTTAAAGGTTATACCCAAAAATAATATAACCATGAATGGTTCAATACAATTAAGAATAAATGGTGATCTCGTAATAAATACAACAATTGACGAAAATAAGTTTAATAATAAACAACCTCTTTCTATAGCAAATACAATATCATATCTAGAAAAAATATTAACTAAAGAGAATGCATTTGCCACCGACAACAGTATGAAATTAGATACTACTCCACAAGAAGGTATACAAACAGTTTTTGTAAGGAAGTTTTTAGGAGACTTTTTACAAGCAATTGAAGCTTTATGTAATAATTATATCTATTTAGGTGGTGATAAACCAGCTGCAGTTATGTATTATTATTTAAAAAGTTTAGTGAATACCGGATCAAACGGTGGATTTACTAGTATGCAAGGAGGATTACCTATAACATTTTGTACAGATGGATCAGGGGAAGCGAATAATATAGGAGGTGCTTGTAATGGTATGGGTGGTGGTGGATTACGTAGATTAAAAGATAAAAAACGTAGAACTAATAGAAAACGTAGAACTAATAGAAGAAAGACGAATAAAAAACGCAGGACGAATAAAAAACGTAGGACCAATAAAAAACGTAGGACCAATAGAAGAAAGACGAATAGAAGAAAGACGAATAGAAGAAAGACGAATAGAAGAAGATCTATCAGAAAGAGAAAATAGTATTTAATTCATGAATTACTTCATTAAACTTATCATATTCACATTGTTTACCATATCCATCATTAATATTTTTAAAACTTTTTTCACAATCAATCCAATAACCGATATCTTCTAATTTCGAAATATCTCGTATTAACCACTCCTTACATTTATCATAATATTTTTGCTTTTCGATATATTTTAATTCCAATAATATCTTATTTAAGATATCATCTGGTAAATCAGGTATATTCATAATATGTTAATTTAAGATTATTTTTTTATATCTTTTAAAATAATGGATAATGATGAAATACTTATGAGAATGAAGAAACATTATATCTTTTTCAAGTCTCTGGAAGGTAAAGTTGATCAAGAAATATTAGATGAATGTAAAAAAAATATGGAATTATTATTCTTAGATCTTTTACGGAATAATCTTTGTAAATTATAAATCATAATATTTTTATATTATATAAAATAAAATGAGTAACTTCACTAGTTATTTGGTTGATCCAGAACACAATGAAACTGTCAAGCTTTTAGCACCTGTCCTTACTCCTTTAGGAGCATACCTTAGTTGGAAAGTTAAAGAGTATATTACAAAGAGAGAAAATGGAAATATACAAGAAGAACATATAGAAAATAGTAGAGAATATAATTATACACAATATGATAAAGAAGAAGATGTAGATGTTGTTTTAGATAATGTATGGGAGCCCCCTGGAATAGAAAATAGTTACCACTATACAAGGATAGATGACGATAATAATGTTGTTATAAATCTTCCACCAGGAAAATTAGAAGAAATAGAAGGAGAACAAGGTTCGAGTGTTGACATTAAAGAAAAATCTTCTCCAAAAGAAAAGAAAATAACATCTTATCTTTTTGAAACAAAGGAAAATGGTAATAATTATGCTGATTGCGATGGTTTATACACTCTCTCTGAAGGATTAATTAATAAGAAACCAATCTATATTAATAAAGAAAAAGATAGATTCTTAGCTGCCCTGGGTCCAAGTGGATGGTGTATTACAGCAATGCAATATTTAGAAGGTATTCGCGAAATGAAAACGGGTTCATTCGGTGGTTTTCATTCAGGAGGAGGTGTATTACCCGATTATAATACATGGCCTAATTATACTGTTAAACCTAAAACAGAAGATGTTGAAGAAAACGATACAGAATTAATACCAAAGAAAACCATTCCTGGGACTGTGAGTATTTATCGTAAGTTTAATGATAAACCAGAAGGTGGTTATCATTATTTTGAAGTTGAATTAAAATCTGTTACTCAAGGCATGGTTCAATTATTCATTAAAAGGTTTGATAAAGATTATAATTTTTCAAAAAAATTCAGTGAAGAATATAAAAAAGCTAAAAATGGTATGAATGTTTTCAAGATAGATTCAAAAATAGGCGATGATGATATAAAACATGAACAGGTGGGAATCATGGTTAAATCAGTTTCAGTTGATAATAAAACTAAGAAAAAAATGAAAAGTAAAAATATAGGTTACTCGAAATGTATAATTACACGCGCATATTTAAAAGATAAACCTAGAAACACAAAGGGTCCATAATTTATTCGTTATTATCAAGGATACCACATACACCACAGTGATCATGATTTGCCAAATATATCTTTCTCTTTAATTCATTACTATCTTTTACATAGTTCCATCTTCCAAGTAACAACTTGTTTTCATAAAACCCAAACAATTTCATTAGACGGAACATTATTCTTTTTTGTTTATAAAAAAATATTTAAAATATCAAATTTATTTTTATTTAAAACCTTTTCTTAAATAAAAATAAATGAATTATGTACAACTTATCGAGCTAATACAACAAGAACGGGTTAAAAGGCTAAAAGAACTTGAATGGATTTACAAAATGTATTATCCTTTTTAAATATCCATATCCCCATACTTTTCCATATATTCAAGATATCTGTAAACATTCACAATCGTTTTTTGAAGCTTTTCTACATTCTTACAAAAGTGTCTTTCAAAGTATTCAACTACTTGCTTCCTCATAGGGTAGCATTGTAACGGTTTAGAGCTGTGGCAGAGTGGCGTGTGCTCCCCCGAACGTGTTTCGTCAATCATCGCTTCCTTCCATTCTTCAGTTTCAGGAAGAAACATCTGAATGTAAACTATTAAATCATCAGCTGAAAACTGAATTTCTTTTCCATCTTTTGTAGTTTTTACTATTTTCATGAGGCAGCAGATTGAGGCCAAATCCCTCCATTTAGCTGCTCCTATAAAGGATTGTCTCGGTCCCGGGGCATCGAACTTGAACTTGATGTGACCCTCCAAACATTGAATGAAGAATCTCGCACCCTTCATACCTTCAGTAGCGTCATGATATCCACGGGAATCCACTCCGTGTGCACCGAACCAAGAATGGTGATCGTGAATGATATCCGGCTTTTCTAGAGTAGGGTAAAACATCTTTCCTAAATTGTTGTTTGTTATAAAAAAACAATTAATTCAAATTTGTATATAGATTTAATTTGGAGAGATGTATTTTAGGACCCTTTCTGTGAGAGTGACTGACTCAATCTTTTTGAAATCTTTACTAAAGTTAAGATGTTTGAAAAGATAGTTACGAACTTGTCCTCCTTGACTTTCATTGAGCTTATTGTTTATAGATACCGCGATATTGAAGAATCTTGTCTCACTGATTCCACAGCGTATCCCAGGATATGTTTTCTCATCGGGATCAAATCCTTTCTGAAAGTCACGATAATCCTTCACATCTTGAAAACTATACTGCATTCCGAACAACATCATTCCAACAGGATATTCCCCTGAAGCATTTTTTTCGACAAGGACTTCTCCACTCACAGGATAAACATTCATATCATGACCATTGTCTACAGAGTTCCTGAATACATGTGCCTTGTCATCCATAGCAATCTTACCATCGCTGTAGTAGATGAACTGTAGCTGTAAATGTGGACCCAGTCCATTGAGACACTCGAAGCCTTTGGGGATATCTGGTGTAATGATAGACATCCTCCAATTGTTTTTAAGATTAATCACATTCTACATTCAAATTTATAAATTAGACCAATCATTATTAATATTTAATCTTTCAGACAATACAATATATTCATCAATGAATGGTCGTCCAATTGATATATCAGGTGGTAATTCTCCCGGACATTCAATATTTTCGACACAATTACTATTCTCTCTATTCCACCATAAATTACCAGGACACTGGTAACCTACATTGCACATCATATTACATCCAAGAGGTTCTGGTTCTCCACATATTAGAGGACAACTTGTTCCACATTCGTTCCATATTTGACCACCGCAATCATCACCCATAATACATGTGACATCTGGTATGTCATCACAATTTTGACCAAAGTTTGATAAAGTTAATAGTAAATCATTGACATCCACTGTAAAGTCACTATTAACATCACCAATACATGTTTCTTGAGCATTAGTTATCCCTAATAAAGTAATTAATATTTTGTAAATCATTTTATTATATTATAATATAATTTCCTTAAATATTTATATTGTAAAACCATTCATCAAATGTCTTTTTATTCTCCCGATATTTCTCAGGGCCATTTTTCACTATATCTTGGAAATTATCTTCTCTATCATATCCATTACTACCTCCACCACGATGAAAGAATATTTTAAAGTCGTCTAGATCACATGATATAATTTCAATGTGACCCATACCTAAATATCTAAATCCAAAATCATATACATTTTCTCTACCATTATTTTTATACTCATTGTATACTTCCATCGCTTTTTCAATTGTCATTATAGTCCATTCACCTATATATATTTCTTTTTGCATATTTCCAAGTATTTCGTAAATATGTTTTACATTGCGGTTAATTCCTTTCGGAAGCTCAACTATCTTATTAAAATCAACTTCAAATAAGTTTTTCTGAGTATCTTGTTGAAAGAATCCTACTTCAGTAGAATCATATCCTTCACCAGAAAGATTACATTTTTTAAGAACTTCATTTATTTTGAATATACACTCAACACTTTTTTCCATCTATTTGTATAAAGATATCTTTTAAACTTTATATAAAATATAATTTTATATTTAATTATATGGATAAAATATTTTCTATTATGACATTAAATGTCCATGATTTTAAAAACTCTGAGATGGAAGACTCCTACGATAAAATATTAAATACTATCAAACCATTCCATATTATTGCGTTACAAGAAGTATATGATAAAAACTATTTACATAAAATAACAGAAGGATATAATTACACATATAATAAAGGCACAGTAATCATGACAAAATACCCAATTCAAATAGTAATTGAGGAACCAGTTGAAGAATGTTATACATCTTTAATTATTCAATTACCTATCCATAAACCTATCATTGTAACCAATGTTCATCTTGATTATCAAAATGAAAAAAATAGAAAAAAAGAATTAAATAGTATATTAGAAAAGATATCATTTTTAACAAATGAATATCCTAGTATTTTATTAGGTGATTTTAATTCATTAACAAAAAAAGACTATACTCTTAAAGAATGGACCGAAATATATAAGATAAGAAAAAACGGGTGTTGGGAACTCCCCTTAACAGGTTTAACAGATAACCTTCATTTGGAATGGTTTGACTCTGGTGCCAAAGATAAAAATAAAACTTGTAGGTATAATACTAGAATTGATTATATCTATACAAAAAATATTAATATACTAAAACATGATATCATAGAAACATTACCTACAATTAGTGATCATAATTTAGTTTACATTTATTTCATTTAGAAATCTTTATTTTTTTTAAGTATTTCATTGGATCAATAACATATCCCAAATATATAGATAACCCGACAATTAATGCTATAATAAAAGAGCTAATAAGAGGAACTTGATTATGATGTATCATCATATGGACAAATTGACCCTTTAATGTTAGGTTTTCTGCGCCATTGGGTGGTTTTATTTCTTCTTCACTCGCAAATGGTTTAATTATTAATGGTAATATTATATTTAATAATACAGCAAAGATAATAGAGTTTAATATACAACTTGTTCCTTTCATTTATAATATAACATATAATTATTATGAATGACCATTACATTTATAAATAAAACATGTCCTTTTATATTTATTCATACTGGGTTGAATAGTGCAATTATTACAGAAATCATTTATATCACGTGTATCCCATTCCTTATTAGGTAGTCTAGAGTTTGGATTTGTGTAATGCCACATACATTTTTCGTAATAATTTTCTTTCCATGCCTTAATATTAAATTTATATTTATCTTCTTCTCCAATTATTCCATGATAATATTTTCCATCCCTTTTAAACCTTATTTCACCGGTTCCATAACTATATTTAATATTATGCGGGATATATGTTTCAATATTTTTTTCTAATTTTTTCTTTTCATTTTCTTCTCTCTCTATAAAATCAATTGCCTTTTTCATTTCATTTAAATCTGTCCTTAGTTTATTTAATGACTGTCCTTCTTTTAATGATAATTTAAGATATGATTTAATCCCTTCATCATAATATTTTCCATCTTTTGGTTTAATATTTAATGGTAGTTTATTTTTGTATTCGCAAACAACCCCTATACAAGAACAAACACCTAAAGCCCACATTGAAGAAGCTATAATATTATTCCCATCCACATAATGATCTGGAGAATAATTATATTCGTGAACTAAATCAGAAACAACATTATTAATAAGTGATATCAAAAATAATAACTTTAACATTTTTATTATTTAAAATTAAATCTTAAAATAAAAATAAATGGGCGTCAATCAACTAATCAATCTCATTCAACAAGAAAGAGTAAAAAGGGTTAAAGAACTCGAAAGGATTTACAAAATGTATTACCCATACTAACTATGATAATATTTAAACATTTATATAATTATCATTATAATATGAAAACTATTTATTATTATCAAACATTTGTTGGTATCGATAAAGCTTTAGAACATATCCAAGATATAGACGTTATTAATGTATCGTCGATACATTTTGGAAAAGACAGTGATGGTTGTAAATCAATCTATTTAAATGATAATAAACCAGATGATTCTATTTTTAATAAATTGTGGCTCCAAACTGAAAAAGCTTCCGCACAGGGATGTACTATTATGCTAATGATGGGTGGAGCTGGTTTCGCATATAAAGAATTATTCAGTGATTTCTCTACTTATTACAATCTATTAAAAGAACTATTACAACAAAAAACATGGATTAGAGGGATTGATCTTGATATCGAAGAAAATACTAATATCGATGATGTTAAAAAACTTATTAATCAACTTATTCAAGATTTTGGAGAAGATTTTATTATAACAATGGCTCCTATTTCATCAACATTAATAACCGATGGGACATCCATGGCTGGGTTTAACTACAAAACATTATATTTATCAGAAGAAGGAAAACATATTCACTGGTTTAATACGCAATGCTATGATTCTTTTTCTTTAGAAACTTATGAAAAAATTATAAATAATGGTTATCCTCCTGAAAAAATAGTTATGGGTATGGAATCTGGTCAGTTTTCAGAATCCACATTCGATAATGCATTATCGGAAGTTGCAAAAGTAAAGGATAAATACCCTTCGTTTTCAGGAGTATTTGATTGGGAATACCTCAATGCTCCACCCAATAAGGATGACCCTTCACAATGGGCTAAATTAATGAAAGAATGTTGTTAAATTTGATAATAATGAATTATAATAATTAAAATGGATAAATATATAGTTTTCTTAATTGTTTGGTTTAGTATTATAGCTTTCTTGATTATAATTTGGCTTAAAAATTGTATCATTTCTATTAAAAAAAACATTGCGTCGGAAGATAAAATTAAAGTAGTTCAAACATAAATAATATAAATTTGATATTTATAATATACATATTATAATACACTAATATGGATAAAATTACAAAGAAAGATATCCCACGCCCTATTCTAAAATGGGTTGGTGGTAAAGGACAGATTATAGATAAGCTTTTGAAAGCAATTCCAAAAGAAATGAATAATTACCATGAACTATTTGTAGGCGGTGGAAGTTTTCTAATGATGGTATTATGGGCGAAAAGTAAAGGATTTATAACTATCAATGGTAGCATAAATGCTTATGATCTAAATGAAGCACTTATATCAACATATAATAATATTAAA
>Ga0181389_1001142_pt1 | contig 10549 bp, 7 predicted proteins | sample 12SPOviralmetaG_FD_130121 | JGI IMG/M metagenome (GOLD analysis project Ga0181389, IMG submission 130121) | Marine viral communities from the oligotrophic San Pedro Time Series (SPOT) site, San Pedro Channel, CA, USA - 12 SPOT_SRF_2010-06-29 | ecosystem: Environmental > Aquatic > Marine > Strait...
ATAATCTCTGTATAAAAATATATCAACTACATCATTAAAACTATTATTAAATTCTTCTACTTGGTTTAATGTATATCCAAGTATATTTAAAAAAGTAGTATTCTTAAATATTCTTTCTTGTGTTGTTATTAAATCATATTGGTAGTCATTACCTATACTTGGTGTTCCCCAGTTTTCCTGTGTGAATAAATCACCATTTAAATTATTAATATAAATACCACTTAATTGACTTATAATTGTGCCATTAGGTCTACTATTTATTATTGCACTGGGTATAGCATCACCGATACCAAAATCTTCTTTGGCATCAGTCCCATTTGTTTCAGGTTTATGGGGTCTTATAGGTGTATATAGATTATTAAAAGAGTATCTATTAGCACCTTGTTCCCAACTAAAAGTAAAGTTATTAGCTCCACAAAATACCCTCGCAGAACCTCCCGAAGGGAATATATTTCTAGTAAATCTTGTTCTATAACTATAAGTTGACATTGTAGAATTTGTTTCAGGGTAAGTGCTGCCTGTTAAAGAAAAGGTGAAATCCCTTAACATTTCATAAGAACCAGCAAATCTTGTTCTTTTATTGTGCCAGTATGGCGGTGGATTAGTAGCTGTTATTATTGGGTCATCTTGTATAAAATCTAGTTGTGTATTTAATGACCCTCCTCTTAATCTCATCAATGATATTTCTTTATAGAGTGTGGCAGTTTCTTTATCCATACTTGGTATGGTATACAGTTTAAAATGCTTACCGAGTATTGTAGGATATTGTGTTGAGTGATCTGTTAATTTTCTAATATAGGTTTCATTGTTTGATGTAGTAGGTAGTAATTCAGCCCAGTAATATACAATAGGTAATTGTAATGGTTCATAAGTTAATAGTTCATCTGTAATATCTTTTGTAGATGCCGTAAGACCAAGAGCAGTTGCATTATTTGTTGTAATAGGTGCGAAGGCATAATTTACATCAGGTATATAGGTATTAACAAAATTACCATTTAATATAGATGGCTGACTTGTTAAGGCTCTTTCTTTGTTACCTTCAGTTGTAGGCAGACTATAAGTGCCATCGGCATTTTTAATCCCAAATCTTTGTTTAAATTCTTGTGTGTTATAATGTAATTGGTCGTTAATTCTTTCAGCCAGTTGTTCTTCCGTATAAAAACCACTATCTACTTTTAATTTAACAAATTGTTCTTTAATCATAACATGGTCGCCAGCCCAAGCATTACCATTAACACCAACAGCGTTAGGCATATAAGAAGGACCACTTGATACAATAATAGCTGTGTCTTGTGGGACATCTGCGAAAAATCTTCCTGTGCCTCCTGTAACACTTCCTATTGTAATTGTAAAGAATAGACCACCACCATCTACAACGTTATTTATTCTACTTACATTATGGTATTGACAGTCATTAACCCCGACTATTCTAATAAAATTACCAACAATTGGTGTATAGGGTGTATTGTCATCAGACCTTAAAAGAGTGGCTTTTGTTATTTCAATAGTATTATTACTTACAACTATATTTGTAGTTGTATGGCAGAAACCATTAACAATAAGAGATGTAGAACCAAGTTTAGTATCGCCTGTTTCTTTTTGTTGGAAATAAATACTATTTATTGTTGTATTATATCCACCCCATACACCTGGTAGTCCCCTATGTGCTACATCAACATTAGGTGCTAGACCGCCATTAGGTCCTTGACCGTCATAATGTGCTTCACCTGTGGGTGTATTAAAATATCTAGGCATAAAATCCGTTGTGCTTAATTTTATGCTTTGGTCTTGTCCTGAATTACCTGATAATGTAAAGGTGTCATTAATAGTTTGTCCTGGTGTTCCTATTGCTGTTCCATTTTCTCCACTGCTATTACGATAATTAATATTAAGGGGTCTTCCACACATAGCATAACCAAATCTATTATCTTCTACAAATGGAGGTGTTTTAGCTTGGTCACCAGTCCCACCACCTCTTGGGAATATTGTTTCACCTGCTCCAGCAGCAGCTGCAGTAGTAATTGTAGATGTATCATAACTATTACCTTTATAATGTCTTGTAGTATAACTGCTATGAGTTTGTTGGAAAGCATAATCAAACCATATTCTTGGTTGTTTGGCATTATCTGTTGTATCCCAGTAATCAGCAATACTCGTATATCTACCTGTAGCAATATCTAGCATAGTTTCTTTTTTACATATTATATAAGCACCGAAACAAACTGGCACAGAACCCATTTCCATTAGCTCAGCTGTCCTAAAAAAAGATGCATTAGGTATGGCACCTGGGGCTACAGTTAATCTTACATCATTTATTTTACTTTTAGCAACCAGTGAGGATTCAATACCAGCAACTCTGCCCCATTCTAATAAATGGTTTGCCCTATATCTGTCAACATTAGATACTGTGGAATTATATCTTAAATAACCAGTATGAGAACCATTCCATAAAAAGGATAGACCTTGATTTTGACCCAGTCCCATTTCATTAAAAGATGCATTAATCCCAGTTCCACCTTGTTCGAACTGTGTTCTAAAATTTGGTCCATTTACTGGATCATTTAATAAATAGTTGTTTCTTGTTGGTGTGCTTGACATAATTCCTGTTTTGTAACCATCTCCTGTTATATTACCAGTATCTACTGGGTATCTTCTACCTTGTGTTATTTGGTTAAAAGCCCCATTGATATTATTTATAGAAGGATTATAGTTGGCATTTGTTTCTGTTGTGCCACTGCCATGTATTTTTTTAAAACAATTAACATTAAACCCACCTGTATCTGTAGCATAGGTATCTGCTCTTGTAAGACTATTAAGAGGAAAATTTTTAATAATAGGTTTATCAGATAGTGTAGCAGGATTAACAAATTCACTAACCATTATTTCCCAACAAGGATGGGATTTACCCATTATATTATGTAATATAGGTCTTGTTGCTATGATAGTGCCTATAACCGATTCAACACCTCCAGCTAAATTTGGTATACCAGTATAGCCACTTGTTCCAGCATATCTATATGGTCCAGCACCACTTATTGAACCATCATAATTAGCATTTGGTGTGCCATCAGAGTCCCAAGTATTTTCCCAGTAGGCATTACCTTCAGCATCATACCACCCACTGGACTGTGCTATATTAACTGTAGATATACACATACCAACTTTAGGCATACCGTTTAACATACCTATACCACTTGTCGGTGGGTCTAAAACTAAATTATCAAGTATTCTAAAATGCTCTGTTCCGCCAGTTCCTTTAGGGTCTGCTGTAGGATTAAAATTGGTAAATCTTTCAAATACAGGTAGAATAAGTTTTTTAACCATATTACCAATATACATTTCACAATTGGCTTTACCAGTGGCAAAATTAGAATAATCTAGTTTTACTTTATTTTTATCAGTGAATAGTTCATCTGTTTTAAGGTTCATACCAAATACTTCGGCACTATCACCAACCATCTGTGCACGTGGTCCAGCCCCTGGTCTATTAGTAGAATTAATAGACCAATAATTGAGTGGGTTACCATAAAAATCACCGCCTCTTTCATGTGTAGTAGTAGGGTCACTATATGCCTTTTCATCATATGCTAATGTTTTGCCATCATTAAATGTTGCTTCTGCTATATTTGCATCTTCACTGGGAAAAGATTTTTGAGAACCTACACTAAAATCGGCTTGGTGGTATATATCAGTAGTTCCAGTAACAGTATCCTCTACACCATTCTGTGTTGTAACTCTTAATGGGGGTTCGATTCCGAAGGAATCGGTAGAATAAGCAATATCACCTATATCACTTAAATCCTGTAGGGTGCCATCAGCTGTTGTATCTAGTGTATCAATAGTATCAGCTACTATAAAAGGACTGTAGGCTATGTTAAGTTCCATATCTTGTTCTACTTCTATTTCTTCACTTGTGCTACCTTGATGGACAAATGAACCCAAAAGCCTTACAGTATCGCCTTTCTTTAGTTCTATTCCTTCTGAAAAAGTATTTTCCCACTCACTGAAATCATCTCCATAAGTTATACTGGCATTTTGTCTGCTACATTCATAGCTCATTTGCGTAGTATTTGACCCTTGGCTCATATTGTATTTATAATAACACAATATTATTATTATATTGTTTTAACCAGAAAAAAAATTGATTTGAATACTGAAAAAATATATTAACTACAATGAGTCTCCCATTTGAATTAACTTCTTATCATAAAAGAAAAATGACCTTTAAATGGAGAAATGAATATGACCCACCTTTAGTCTGCACTGATGAAGAGTTTGAAGTAATATATAATAGATATATCCATAGTAGTAAGTGTGAATTATGTGATAAAACTTTTAAAAATAGTTTGGATAGAAAATTAGACCATTGCCATATAACAGGTAAATTTAGAAATGTAGTTTGTAATAGTTGTAATATAAGAAAAATAGACAATAAAATTTATGGGGCGGTTGATGAAAGATATATTAGTAAATCTTTTAGAAAAGACAGAAATAGATATGAATATAGGTTTGAACTAAGAAGAAACTACAAAATAGTTATTAGAAAAAGAAGTATAGATTTAGAAAAACTTATTAAATTTAGAGATGAATGGATAAAAAACAATCCTCAATATTTTTCATAAGGCTTATGGTCTATCTACGCATCAGATATATCAACTCCCAAACTTCTAATAACAAGAGACCGACGATATACAATATAGAAATCTAAATCCACTTGGGCGCGATGTCCACCATTATCCCCACCAGCGGCGATAGCAAGGCGATTGTAATTAAACTCTATAGGACTAGAACCAATGCGTGTGCCATTGCCTATTGCGGACCCCATAGAATTATATTTATCAAGGTTAAGCCCTATGTAATTACAAGACCCAGCGAGATACTGTTTAGAGCGACCAGCATTAATAGAGGCAGCAGCTTGTGCACCTTCAGAATACTCTGTATCTAATAATATACGAGTTTTATTAGCATTGTAGTTAGTGGTATCATAATAGATGCCTGGTATTCTAAAATTGCTGCTACACTGGGATAGGTAATCATGTGCGACAGCTGGATTCGAGACATCAGTGTCATAAACTCTGTTATTATTTATAAAGAAGTTATACGATTCGCCTGGGATTTGCTGGGATCTGAACTGATTAGTTAATATATTACGGTGGGTTTTGACACCATTAAAATCAGCATTAAGTTCCGCAATACCTTGGGTTGTGAAATTGTCATAGTTTTTAGCAATATATATTTTTTTAACTTCTTTCATTGCCATACCAAGGATATGATTAGATGTAACCTGACCAGTACCAGCTGCCTCGGGGTTAATACCACGTGTATAGAGAACTTCCGAGAAGTTAATACGGAGACCGCCTCCCGAGTTAATTGAGTCAACAATTTTCTGTTGTTCTTCCTGTGGGTAATGAATATAGTCTAAGAGCATAGTAGGGGTGTCCATGGTAACAGTTCCCCGCTGTGCGACGTTAGGGGGAGCATTGGCTACATTACCAATAACACCTGGGATAGCGGCATCAATAACCACATTATCAAGACGAGCACCAGCACCGACTGCGGCGAGTGGGTCCCCGCATGGGTTCCATTCAATTGTTATTTCAATCTGTGCCATACCCATTGTTGGCAGGTCGTTCTCATTAAAGATTTCAAATAGGTCACCAAGTCTAACAATAACTTCAGGGGACTGTAAGGGTGTATTAGAAAGACATTTAGAGATCTGTAGCTGATGACCGTTAGTGGCTGCACCGCCATTATAGGCATTACCTAGACCATTAACTTGGTCGCACTCAGGGTTGTATAACTGCTGATAGGCAAGGTCTGCGGAGCCAGTAGCGATTTTAGCATTAGCAACATTAAGTTCAAAATCGTGGGAAGAGCAATGGCGGGCATCTAGGATACCAACTTTTTTCTCGTGTTCCATAAAATTCTGTTTAATATTCATGTAGTGTCCCACACGCTGTGCCTGTGAGATAATCGTCCCACCGCATCGAGCGGTAATGTTATTGATACAACCAGCACCGCCGACGGCAAAGTTATAGCCAACAACATTATTATTTTCTGACGATGTAAGCTGAAAGCGGATAAGTGCATCTCTCGCGCGAAGAACGCCTTTAGCTGGTAATATAAAGGTAGTAGTCCCCCCATTAGTAGTGTTGTAATTATGGGAAACTGGTTCAAGTATAGTAGATTCAATATCGACGTCCATCTGCCTAGATAAAGGCTGGTTCATTAAAACGTCCGGGGCTGCAACTGGAGTGCTAGTCATCGTTTGTTCTGCCATTTTTATATAATATAAAAAGATTTAAATTTAAGATTGAATTAAAACATTAACAATTATCAAAAGATACACTATCACCATCTCTATCCACAATACCATACTCTTCCTTACTATCTATAATCTTCATTTCTATATGTTTTTCATCTACATCTAGATCACCATCTAGACCTTTTACATTTTTATGCCTAGATTTAAGGTCATCGTATTCTTTTTCTTCTACCCCATTAATAACAAGTAATCTAGTGTAGCTTTCACGCATACCATTAAAATAGTCTGTAAGGTCTTTAAGCATCTCAAGCCTTCCAACTATAATACATTTATCTCGTTCATCTTTAAGATGTTCCCACTGGTCGGTCTTCCATTTCATTAAATCAAACTGGCTCATTTTATAATAGTAGTATATATTTTATTTTTAAATTTTTCACTCAAAAGTTATTGTAAATGATTTCTGTTTTTTAGCCTCATTAATAGGCATATTAGCCACTTTTTTAGTGTGTCCGTATTTAGTAAAAGCCAGTTCATTATAATTATTAATATCGGCTATTAGTTCTCTAAAACAGCTGACATGGTATTTTCTTTTTTCCCAATCTTTATTTTTATATAATGGTCTTAATTTCTTACCACAAATACCACAATCGCCCATATCATTCTTATAGTATCCGCTTGGCATTGTTATAATATACAGAGATTTTAATTTATATAGAGGAACGGTTATGGAAAAATACTAGAGAATATCTTGTGCCTTCAAAGGGTTCTACATAATGGTAATACTTACTACCATCAAATTGTATAGGTTTCTTTTTACCATTATATTTAATAATCTTGTCATCTATCTCAACACAAGTATCGCCACCAGTATAATCACCAAAACAACATAGGACACTTTCAGTTTTGTTACTACTATCAATATGTCTAGGACAAGGGAAATTTTTATTCATCTGCACTGAGCCATAATCAAAATCTGGAAAATGGAAATCTCTAAATTCATCAAAAATCTCTTTAAGTTGTGGGTTTTCTACCATAATTTTAGTCATATACATTTTAGTAACTGGGTCTTGCTTTCGGTTAAGACCTTTTTTTAAATAACTTCTCCAAGTCAAACCATATAACATAGAGCCACCATCTTTAGGGTGTTTAATTCCTTTAGATGTCAGCATCTTTCTCCTGCTAGAACCACTATAGAATTGTATATTATCTAGTATATCAGTCATAATTAAATTATCTATTTGATAATCGCCTGAGAACATTATAGTTAATGTAGAAAAAAAAAATTGATTTCAAATTTCAAAAAATATATTAACTACAATGCGTGGTATTATCTATTGTATTAAACAAAAAGAAACTGGATATGATAGTCCTATTTATATAGGCTCAACAAATCATTTTGATAGAAGAAAAATGAATCATAAAACAAATTATAATAATACTAATCGTAAAGAATATAATTATAAAGTCTATCAATATGTAAGACAAAATGGGGGGTGGGATAATTTTGAAATGTTAGAGATAGGTGTAATAGAATATGAAACAGAAGAAGAACTAAGAATAGAAGAACAAAAATGGATTGACGATTTAGGGGCAGAATTAAATGGTCATAGAGCATATCTTTCTAAAAAAAAACATAAAGAATTAAATAATATAAAACGTAAAAAATATTATAAAAAATATAAAGAAAAGATTAAAGAAAAAAGTAAAGAAAAAATTAAATGTGAATGTGGGATAATTGTTAATAGAGGAGATATATCAAAACATCGTAAAAGTAAAAATCATATTATAAAGGTTTAAATTTACCATTTACTTCATGATACTTCTTACTGTCGAGCATAACATATGCACGGCTTAACTTTTCAGCCTTGGTTTCTTTCTTAACTTTCTTAAGCTTTCCATCTTGGTTTACGTCAAATACTGTATCCATATCTAATTTCTTTTTGGCTTTACCAGCATTAAAATTTTTAATATGTCTAATTTCCCATGGCACTTCTGACATAGGGGTTTTATGTTCTAATTGTCGGTGCATTACAGGGTCTTTTTTTGGTTTTAAATAAGAAACATGGGCTTTAACACGGTCTATGCGGACATCTCTATGGGGGTTGAATTTTAACATTATATTATTATATAATATTATAATATAAAATGTTGATTAATCTATCTAGTCTTAATGAACCTGACCCAGCACGTTTTAAGAATGATTTTTTTGACAGTATAGTAATAAAAAAAAATAGTTATATGTGTTTGGTTAAAGCCCAAATAATAAGAACCAAAGAACAGAAACAAGTAAGCATACCACCTAATACTATAATGTATGTGCGATGGACTGCCTATGATATTGGAGACCTAACACTCAATGAAAATGGGACAGAAAATTTAGTATTGAGTATGAGTGGGGTTGTTGAATATATTAATGGATTATGGTCTAACCTTGGGTTCCCAGCGGGGTATGTAATAGAAGCACTTGTAGAAGATGCAGTAGGTGACGGTAATGATGAGAAAGTAGAACTAAAATTTTTAGCCAATGAATATGATGAAGGGGTGGTAGATTTTAGGTGGAAAAATGAAGTCTATGCGGATCATGGAGGTAATAATTATTTTACTGTTAAATACGGACAATGTATTGATGATAATAGTGCATTAATTGCTTTTCCACCTGGAGGCAATGTCCCAGGAGATGATATACAATATTTTTTTAGTAATGCTAATCAATTTGCTTGTGGTGCCATATGGGATACAGTTACGAGAACCTCTAATGAAAACCAAGTTAATAAAGATGCTTTTAATCTTTTAACTACAGAGATATTATCGCCTACAAGATTAAATGGTTATACCCCTATGAATTTTTATATTAATCAGCCTAATGCCAAAGTTAATATATCATTTGGGGTATCTACTACGAATGCCAATACACCAATACAATATCTAACTGGAGCCTATGTTGGTAGTCTAAATTTTAACCCAGGACATGCTACTAAATCTAATATACTTTCATTAGAATACGAAGCGGTTCAAGGCACACTAGCGGCAAAAGTCTTTAACGATGAACTTGGGGCTTCTGAAACAAATAGTGTTGATTATAGACCAGGTGATTATTTTGAAGTATATAGTTTAGTTGATCATGAAGGAGCAATAGATATGATAGACCCACAGAGAGCCTTCTATATGAATGTAAATCATTATAGAAATAGTGGTTGTGTATTCGCCTATCAGGGTAATTTAGGGTCAATTGTAGATAGACCTGGTGGTAATAATTTTTTCTTAAGTGCCAACACAACACAGCCAGCAAATAAAGACGTATCTCTCAATAATATGAGTTACGCCTTTGATGGCGACCATCTAAGAGATAAATATTATAAACAAGATAATACAAATTTAGCAGAGTTTTTAACACAATGGCAAACAGACTTAGCTGGGTATCAGGCAAATGCAGTCATAGGTGGGCGGGTTAAATTAGGTAGAGACGGTCAGAACTTTACATTTGGAATTGGCAGTGGATGGGTTTATAATCAGTCATTAGGCAGACCAAACACAAAACAATTTTTACTATCTTATGAAGATGGGGTGAGTGATTACGCACAATGGCGTTATGCCGCCGCAGCCCAAGGTTTTAGTTCTATAGATGGAGTAAGAAGAGCAAATGCCAGTGTTATAGAAATACCAAGCACTTTCCTATTGGCAACTGAGCCTTTTTCCTGTGTTGCACCTACAATGATATGTGCTAGTTTTATGTTTAATGTTTTGGCAGAACAACAAATACCACTAGCACTTGATAAAGATACAAGAACAATTATAGGTGGAAATAATAATAAATTTTTAGAAGTATTTTTAAATCAGAGCCAGGCATTTGATTGGAGAGTAACACTCGATAATGGGACAACAATTACTGGGACATTTTTAGATGAGGCTGACAACGTTACAAGAATTAATATGAGGTCTAGTGATAATACACAGGGTCATACCTATAATATTAATCTATTGAATTTTGGCACTAATCTTAATACATTTAGAATAGTAGTAGTAGAAATCAGTAAGTCAGCTGGCGCCCCAGTTACGACCACGTATCATTCAGGTGCTGCAAGCACAGCAATACCAGCAGGTAGAACCTTGGCATCTTATAATAGTATTGGTGGTATAAATCCTTTACAAGATGTAACACTCACTAACTATAATGATTATAGTCCTTTAACTTATATTTCAAATATAAGAATATTCCAGAGTAATTTAAGAGCAGATAATACAGAGGGATGGGGTGTAGAAGTGCAGGCAATGAAAGTAGCACAG
>Ga0181389_1001144_pt1 | contig 10539 bp, 8 predicted proteins | sample 12SPOviralmetaG_FD_130121 | JGI IMG/M metagenome (GOLD analysis project Ga0181389, IMG submission 130121) | Marine viral communities from the oligotrophic San Pedro Time Series (SPOT) site, San Pedro Channel, CA, USA - 12 SPOT_SRF_2010-06-29 | ecosystem: Environmental > Aquatic > Marine > Strait...
GAGCGCCTTGAGCACCTATTATACCTTGAATACCTTGGGATCCTTTTTCACCTATTATACCTTGTATACCTTGAGCGCCTTGTAAACCTGTTATACCTTGTAGACCTTGAACACCAATAATACCTTGGATTCCTTGAGCCCCTTTTTCACCTATTATACCTTGTATACCTTGAGCCCCTTTTTCACCTATTATACCTTGTATACCTTGGGATCCTTTTTCACCTATTATACCTTGTATACCTTGAGCGCCTTGTAAACCTGTTATACCTTGTATACCTTGAATACCTTGTTCACCAGTTATACCTTGTAAACCTTGTAAACCAATATCACCTTTTATACCTTGAATACCTTGATTACCAGTAATACCTTGGATTCCTTGAATACCTTGTAAACCAATGTCACCATTTATACCTTGAATACCTTGAGTACCAGTAATACCTTGAATACCTTGAGCTCCTTTATCACCTGCATCACCCGTTACTTGAAAAGAAACTATTATGTCATCTCCATCAGCAAATGGACTCGATGCTGAAGATGCTTCTGAGGCTATAGTTAAAATGTACCAGGTATCTGTATCTTGTCCTGCTACTGTTGTAATTTGATATAATATAAAATCGTCAGTATTACCTTTTTCTGATATTCTAACGTGTCCCTTTATTGTAGATGAAGCATTATCAATAGTTGTCATAAATTGAACAATGCTATTTCCATTGTCATCCGTGGCATCTAAATATAAGCTTGTTGCGGCATTTTGAGTTGAATTATTTAATTGAACAATCCCTGTACCTGGGTCTGTTGGTGGAGAAGGTACTGTTGTACTAAATGTATAATCAAAAGAAGCACCTCCAAAATTACCTGCTGTACCTTGAGTACCTTGTATACCTTGAATACCTTGAGAACCTATTATACCTTGAATACCTTGAGAACCTATTATACCTTGAATACCTTGAGAACCTTTAGGACCTACTTCTCCTACACCTGTTGTACCTTGAATACCTTGAGAACCTATTATACCTTGAGCGCCTTTTAAACCAGTATTACCTGTTACACCTTGTATGCCTTTTATACCTTGAACACCTTGAATACCTTGTGCACCTTGTTCACCAGTAATACCTTGAATACCTTGAGCACCTGCTCCAGATATATCTATCCATTGTGAACCTGATACTGTAGAAGATAGAACTTGACCTAGTACTCCAGGTGATTCATCTGTATCGTATATTGATTTTGAGACTAAAAGAGACCCACTAATATTTGTATCGTTATCTACCCCTAAGGTTTCAAGTAAAGCGTTTGATCCACTTACTATTACTTCTCTCCAATTTGCCATATTTTATTATATATAATGATAAATATTAAAAGAATATGGTTAATCAACTTCTGTAGGTGGAGGAGTAATAGATTGAGAATTTAGATGTTCTTCGATTTGTGTTATTTGATTTTGGAGTTTAATTTGTAAAGTCCCAATAAACATAGCGTCTATTCCCTTAATATTAATTTCCTTAATTCCTACTAATAAAGCTTTTATTTCTCTTAATGATAAGTTTTCTAATGTGTATATGTCCATAACTATTTATTTTTAAATTTTTCTAAATCAAGATACATTTTTTGTAGTTTTAAAGTTAAACCATAAATTTCTTCCATTTCTTCCCCTGTAAAGGTTGATTTCCGGATTATATTTAACATAAATAATATCTCTTTTCTAGTAAGAATTGGCAGACCCGATAATGGGTCTGCCTCTCCTATTCTTGTATTACCTGCTTTGAAACCCATTTATACATTTTTTATGTATAAATGAAAAATTCTCCACTGTCTCCCACAAATATATTACCTTTTTTCTGGTATTTAGCTACTACTGCTGATGGGTCATCTTCTCCAGTTCCACCTTCTATCACTGCTGCTACAAATGCATCTGGTGTATAAGCTTCTGTACTTGGATCAAATGATCCTGTCATACTCCATCTTGTTGTTGCTGCGTCATAAGCAAATGCTTCACCATTTGTAGGACCATCTTGTTGTACTACAATACCACCATCTCCAACTGCTGTTGAACCTGATGCCATTCTAATAAATCTGTCAGCTACGTCTAAGTTTTGTGTGTTTTGGAAACTTGCTGTACCTGAAACTGTTAAGTTACCTGATACTACTGCATTTCTTCCAATTTGAACATCTCTTGTTACAGTTAAATCTTGTCCAATTGTTACATCATCTGGTAAACCAATTGTTAAAGCAATGTTTCCACCAATTGCTTGAGCGGAAGTATCTGATACTGTAATTTCATTTGTTGTACCCGCAAATGTTGCAGTTGTATCTCCTTCTACTGCCGTGTTAGCAGTTGAGCCATAATCTACAGCTATTGTTGGAGTTGAACCTTCACCAGTATTGGATCCAATTGTTACACCAGTTCCAGATCCAAGTGTAGCAACATAGTTACCTGTTGTATCTGTTCCTAAAGCAACTGAATTTGCAGCAACACCTGCTGCTTCTGTTGCAGTTGCAGCGTTACCTGTTGTATCTTGATTAAAGGTTGGGAAAGTGTTTCCTGCACCTGTTAAATCTTTATTTGTTAATGCTTGTGTAGCAGCTAACTGAACAATATCACTATTTGTAATACTTGCTATTTTAGTAGCTGTACTTGCATTACCAATTAATGAACCTGTAAATGCTGTAGAAGTTACACTTGATAATCCAACTAATGTTGTAGCAGAACTACCTAAATCTATTTCTGTAGTACCTACTGTTACACTATCGTTTGTAAGAGCACTATTTGGAATTCCTGATAAATTAGCTTCAACTACGGATATACCTCCTGATGCTACAGATATTGTATTATCTGCTGCTTCAACTGAAACTTGTATACCTGCTGTTCCTCCATTATAAGAGAAATCTGCGATACCATTACCATCTGTTAGTGGGTTAGGAACTGCATCAGATCCTGATACTACTCCTGAACCAGATAATATTGTAGCTGCTGTTATTGATCCTCCTAATGAAACATCAGTACCTGCAATTGTAATACCATCATTTGCTAACATTGCATTACTAACACCACCTGCTTTTACATTTATGGTATCTGTAGTAATTTCAAGTGAAGTACCATCTACATTTACTGCTAATGCTGATCCAGCACCACCTGATAAACCTGCTCCTGCTACTGCTGATGCAATTTGAGTTGCTGTAATTCCAGCATCTGCTACTTTTACTCCTGAAGCACCTACTGATAATGTAGATCCATCTGCTTCTACTGCAAATGTTGCTGCTGCTGCTCCATCGTAAGGACCACCTGTTAAACCATTACCTGATGTTAAATCTGGTAGATTAGATGTTCCTGAAAATGAACCACTAAATGTTCCTGTTGCTACTACTCCAGTTAATGTTAAACCTGCAATTGTAGTTGCGGTTGTGCCTAAATCTACTTCTGTAGTACCAAGTGTCACACTATCATTTGTAAGTGCACTATTTGGAATTCCAGATAAATTAGCTTCTACTACTTTAATACCATTGGCACCTACTGCGATAGTTGTATCTTCAGCTACTACTTTTAAAGTGTTACCTCCAGTGTGGCCTAAACCAACACCTACAAGCCCACTTGCATTTACTCCTACAGTTACACCTGATGTTGAACCATTATAACTGAATGCAGTTATTGCATTTCCTTGAGTTAAAGCATTACTATTTGATGCTACTACTCCCGTTAATCCACTACCATCCCCTGCGAAAGAACCAGTAAAGGAACCTGTAAGTTCAGCTCCTGATTGTCCTTCTTTTAAGAAGTTAGCGTCATTGTTTAAAGCCGATATCGAGGATCCTGATACGACTATTTTTTTCCATGTTGCCATTAATTAATTGTTTTTTTTGTTAATTTATATAAATTTAATATCGTTTATACGTATGTAAAGAATTATATTTATTCACCATCAAACCCAAAAAATACAGATTCAGTTGTAAAATACATATGTCCTACTTCGGGAGTTGGAGCTGTACCATCTGGTTGAACTCTAAATATAGCTACACCTTCACTATCTATTTTAAATAGACTTTGTGTTGGTGCTGCGGCATTATTTATTAAGAAATTATTATCACCCTCTATTGATACAATACTACTACCTGTTACACTTAAACTTCCTGTTATTTGGGCTGATCCTGTATAAGGAAAAACTGCAGATTCTGATAGAAATAAAGCAATTGTTGATGCTACAACATTTTGATAGGATGCTAATCCTAATGATTGATTACCACTAATATCATCGCTACCTGCTATAGTCATAAAACTACCTGACATTTCAGATAATAATAAAGATGATATAGCATCTTGTCTTGCCAAAGAATAACCTTCTGGTTCTTTAAATGCAGCAATGGTATCACTAGCTGTTAAAAATATATTAGCCGTTTGTGAATCAATTCTACTATCAAAATTAGTTATTTCATATTGAGTATATAAACCTGCTAAAGCAGTATTAATACTACTAGTTGATGCTAATTGTCCTATTACACCCCATTTTAGTTCTGTAGGGTCATAATCAGCATCTAAACTACCTGTTACATCATTAAAACTATTAGGGGGATTTAAGGTACTACCACCAATTTTTTGGAATGAAGCACTTTCAATAAAAATTTTACCTTTGGGTAAAGAAATCCTAGTAAGTTGGTTTGTATTATTAGCTTCGGCAACTCCATCTATTGTAATTACCCCTGTAGCTGGGTTCCAATCTGTTATTTCAAGTGGGGTACTTACCTCTCCAACTGAACGGAGAAAGTATCCTTCCTCAATCATATCTTGTCCAAAGTAACCCGCCTGATCACTTGTTACTGTTACCGTACTTTGCCCACTACTGTAGCTTGCTCTAACTCTGATGAAGTCATCACTATTAGACGCTGTTGAATATATAGTAGCTGTTGATAAGTTTATGGAAGCAAATTCTAATTTGGGTAAAGCCATTTATTATTTATTTTTTTTTTATTTAAAATTTAATACTGATATTAGTATCAGCTTCTGTACCATCTATACCATTTATCGATATACGATTAATATTATTTTGTAAGTTATATGATAATGATGGAGACATACCAGATGAAGTACCAGAACCTACTGTTCCTATACCTTCAATAGTAACTGGGAATATTGATTGTTTATCATTAAACCCATTTCCGTTTTGTAATGAAGTAGGGAGTGTTAATGTCATTCCCTGATCTTGAGCTGAAGAATATTGTTGGTAAACATTTATTCTTATATTTCCTTCACTTGGAGCTGTTAAAACTACTCCTGAAATACTTCCTACACCTGTAACTACTGCTTTGATAGCAGGTATATAAGTACCATCACTACCACCAGTACCTCCTGAATCCGCTACCGTTAATGTAAATGTATTAGCATCTGCTACTGTTTGTATTTCAAGATATGAATAATCTTCACTCATATTTCTTATTACAACATAATCACCTACTGATAAGCCATGTCCTGTACTTGTTATTGTTAAAGTTGTGCCTGAGCGTGTCCATGTTAATCCTCCATATACATTACCTGTTGAAACAATATGAACTTCATGATTTGCTCCATTAACTGCTGCTTGATAAGTTATTTGGCTATTATAAGATAAACCACTTCCACCACCACTACCAGCAGCACCTGTTATACCTTGTATACCTTGTGTACCCGTTATACCTTGAATACCTTGAGAACCTGCACCTATTATACCTTGTACACCTTGAGTACCTGTTATACCTTGAATACCTTGAGAACCTATACCTGTTATACCTTGTATACCTTGTATACCTTGATCACCAGTAATACCTTGTATTCCTTGAATACCTTGATCACCAGTAATACCTTGGATTCCTTGAATACCTTGATCACCTGAACCTTCTATACCTTGTATACCTTGTATACCTATTATACCTTGTGTACCAGTAATACCTTGAATACCTTGAGAACCTGCACCTGTTATACCTTGTATACCTTGTATACCTTGATCACCAGTAATACCTTGTATTCCTTGGATTCCTTGTGAACCTGCACCTGTTATACCTTGTATACCTTGAGTACCTTGTAAACCTGTTATACCTTGGATTCCTTGTGAACCTGCACCTGTTATACCTTGTATACCTTGAGAACCTTGAATACCTGTAATACCTTGTATTCCTTGTGAACCTGCACCTTCTATACCTTGAATACCTTGTGTACCTATTATACCTTGTATACCAGTAATACCTTGTATTCCTTGAATACCTTGACCACCTGCACCTGCTATACCTTGTATACCTTGAATACCTTGAGCAGCTTGATATCCTTGAATACCTTGAATACCTTGAATTCCTTGTGAACCTGCACCTGTTATACCTTGAATACCTTGAATACCTTGACCACCAGCGCCTGTTATACCTTGTATACCTTGAGTACCTAATCCACCCGTTACACCTTGAGTACCTTGTATACCTTGTATACCTTGAGCAGCTGCATATCCCTGAATACCTTGTGAACCAATTATACCTTGTAGACCTTGAGAACCTTGTGATCCTCCTGCTGAGGCTCCTCTAAAAAGTTCTCCATCAGGTTTTATTAATACCATTGGGTAAGCTTGTTCTCCTGGTGTTATTGCTTCGTTTGCGTATGTTCCCTTTAAAATTACATCTCCTGTAGTTTCAAGAGACCCAGACAACTTTGCTGATCCTGAAAGGTTATATTTAGTGAATCTATCATATGTGAAAGCATCAACAATTTGTTTTACTTGTGAAGCCTCTACTGTTTCTCCGGTTTGTATCCCATTAGGATCTAATTCTGTTGGTTCAATTGCCATTGTATTATGGTTTTATTTTATTATAAATATATAAAAGGTTATTGTCTATCAATGTTTACTAAAATTGTTGTATCAGTAGTTCTTGATGTTGGTAATGGCTGTGCCATTTTTCCAATTGCTACTAATTCGTTGTTATTGTTATATAAGCCTACTGTTGTAACATATGGGGAAAAATATGATCCCGTGGCATATGAATAAACAGTACCGTCATTACTAGAACCTGATATAGTGGAAGGATTTAGTGTATAGTTAAATTCACTTTCTCCTATTGTACATTTATATTGCGTCTCATAAATAGTAAAAGAAGATGAAAATTCTAAAGTTATATTAAGAGTATCTATAAGATTTTCAACATCATTATTTCCTACTGTTCTTCCACCATATATACCGTTTCCATATTCCGCACTACCCCAATACCCTTCTTCTCCAATTCCTTCTTTTCTGCTTCCACCAGTAAAAACAATCATACCTTGTCCGTAAATAACATTACCTACTACGGTTATAGTATCGTTTATATTTGTTCTTATTAGTTTACCTTCACCATCATCATAATAACTTCCACTTGGAGTAGTAATATTAATAGAACTAGGTAAAATATAATCTCCAAACAAAGATTTAGGTATTGATATTACTCCTATAGTAGGATCAATTTCTGAGGATTCACCATAAAGACCCTCTCCATATGTAATACCTCCCCATAAAGGACCATCTAATATTTGAGTTATATAAGAACTAGTAGGCCAGTATTTTTCTGGGTTTAAGTCTGTTTGATCAAAATTTTCAAAGGCATTTGAATCTATTATACCATGAGTAGTACCATCTGGGTAAATTGATTGTGTATTAGCTATTTGTACCTCACCATTACTACTTGAGATATAATTTGAATAATATAACTGTTGAGCAGAATAATATACAGAAGACTGTGAATATTCTGTTATATACCCAGTAGCACTAGAAGTTTTGAATTTGTTCCCTAAAAAACGATCAATCCCTACATCAGAAGTAGTTAAAGCATCTCCAGTAAATGAAAATCCTTTAGTTAGTTCTAAAGGTGATATTATTATATCTTGTGAGTTTAATGTTTTGTACGCCCCCATTCATTCTTAAAAGTCTAATTTAACCCTTACTAAAGCTTCTTTTGTAAAATCTTTGTTTAAAGGTTTTGATAATTTAGCTACTGCTAACAATTCATTACTGTCATTATATAATCCAATTGATGTCATATATGTTTGAGGGTTATTAATAAAGTAATTATAAATAACTTCTCCAGTTGATCCTGAAATATATGATGGATTTTCTGAATAATTAAATTCTGAGTTTCTTGCTCTAATAAATACAAAATCTGAAGTAATTGTTTCTTCTGAGTTTAATCCAAATGAAGAACCTGTTATAAAACTATTAAGCAATTTTACTGAGTTATCACCTTGTGTATTTAAGTCTTGATTTGTACCTAAAGATATTCCTCCATCTGCTCCAGATAAATCTAAAGCATCTCCATTTAATAATATTGTTCCAATATCTGGGAGGAATAAACCATATGAACCACTTTTTTCTGTATATCCTGTACCACCTGAACCTGAGTTATATGAAAAACCATCAGATCCACTAATTACTTCATATGCTCTCATTGCACCATAAAAAGTTGGTACAGTAACCATATTTGAATTATCAGTTAAAGTTACTTGTTGGTTTGTAGGACCAGTTAATATTACATTTAATGAACCAGGGAATAAAGATTGTTTATAAGCTGATCTTTCTACACTAACAGCATAAATTGAACTACCTGTAACACCCCCAAATACAAAAGATCCATTTTCATCTTCTAACACTAGTGTTCTATATTGCCCATAAATTGTAGAAGATGGAGATACATTAGGCACTGCTGGTTGGTTATAAGCAAGAGCTCCTCCTCCCGTTTCATTACCATAAGCAATTTCAAATTGGGCTTGTGAACCAGCATCACCCTGTTCAAGGTTATATACTGCTGTATAATATTTTCCTGATTCTGCTACTACTTGACCCGATCTTGTAAAGAAGGTTGTAAGTACTGGTGCGTTATTTGTCCAACAGGTGGCAGTTTGTGCTTGTGCACTTACTACAAAATCATCTGCTTCTAATCTTTTAAATCCCATATCTTTTTTATTATGTTGTTGATTTAGTTATTGTAATTGGAATAGTAATTCTTGCCCCACTATCTAAACCTGTAAATGTTAAAGTACTTAATAAAGTTGCATTTGCCCCAAACAATGTATTTACTGTAGTTGCTCTTAATGTAACCTGTGTACCTGTTATAGTTGAAGAAACATTTGTTCCTAAAGTTGTTGTTGAATTAACATTAGCAGTTGTTGCTGCTGCTGTATTAATACCAGTTGCTTCAAAAGTATTCAATAATCTAACATCTGCAATAGTTACACTATAACCTGATGTTTCAAACACTTGATCATTACCTAAATAATTTAATGTTTGTGGTGTAATTGCTAATGTAGCACCTTGTTGAAGTGTTACTGCATTATACCCAACATTTAATACTGGTAATTTAGCTGTACCTCTTGGTAGTGTTGCTAATTTATATTTCATTATTTGTGATTCAAGAGGAAATGCTTCTAATAAAGGCATTCCATCTATAGCTTCACCATAAAACTGTGAACCAGAAGGGTGTGATGGATTATAAAGTGTATAATCTATTTCATCATCTGCTAAAGCAAATTGTGTGATTCTAAATGAACCGTCGTTAGCTGCTAACAATTCTCTACCTTTTGTTGTTAAGATAGCATCAACTGTTATTACTGAATTGTTTAAATATCCCATTTGTGTTTATTATTATATGTTATAAATATGTTAATCTATTAGTTTGTTGTCCCTTAGTTGGATTAATGCTTCATCTGGTGTAAGTTCTATTTCTTTTATTGGAAAATTTGGAAATAAGAAACCAGAAGGTGTGTTATTTTTCTTTAATAATGGTGAGTACGTTGTTATAATACTCCCAGATTGCTCTTGTGTAGTAAAAGACCCAGTAGCATTTTGTGGGGTAGGAGGTTGTCCCGTATCAGTACCATATACTAAATCTTGATTTTGTGATGGTATGAATTCTCTTTTTATCGGTAATTCAGCATAAGGAAAAGTTTGATTTATTATTATTGATGAAGGTTCAAACCTCCATCTTCTTAATAAAAAGAAATCTTTATTAATAGAAGGATCAACTGATCTGTCTAATAATAATAATAACTGTCGATCATTATTTTCTCATTCTTCTGGAGTTTTTTCTCCTAAAATATTAGATACCTGAGATTCATCGTTAATAAATCGTATTTGATCACCTACTTCTACTGTCCATGGGATGTTAAAATTAGGTATTACAGTATCCTCTGGTTCAAACCCACCTGGAAATCTTGAACTTGGTCCTGGAAAATATACTAAAGATTGTTGTGATCTACCTGAGTCATAATAATCATTTCCAAAAGGTTGTGGAGAATATGTTGGTGGGTCTGATCCTGGGTCTGGTTGATAATTATTAGCATTAGATAAATATATTTGTTGGTCTAATTCATAATCAGTTCCATCCTCCTTTATAAATAATTCTGTAGTTGAACTATCAGGAAATACCCAAAATGGAGTTACCATTGAACCTGCACTTTCAGCTTGGCCTTCATCTTCTGTATTAGAATTAATTATTAAATTTACAAATGGGTCTTCTACTGCTGGGATTAGTAATTGACCACCATTTATTTGTGGTCTATTTATTGGA
>Ga0181389_1001148_pt1 | contig 10512 bp, 11 predicted proteins | sample 12SPOviralmetaG_FD_130121 | JGI IMG/M metagenome (GOLD analysis project Ga0181389, IMG submission 130121) | Marine viral communities from the oligotrophic San Pedro Time Series (SPOT) site, San Pedro Channel, CA, USA - 12 SPOT_SRF_2010-06-29 | ecosystem: Environmental > Aquatic > Marine > Strait...
TAATTGTACATGTGTGAAGTTACTATTGTAAATCAAACGCACATCAAATCTACCACGTCTTTCTAGTTCTTCTAGTATAACATAGTGTTCGTCCATCATGCAGGGCTCACCACCTGCAAAGTAAATTTGTTCTACATAATCAAGATGCTCCATCAACTGTTCCATCATGTCAGTTTTGAAACGTCCTGCATAGTTTAATACATTGTTATCTTTTGCCCATTCTGGCCCTGCAAGTGCAACTTGATCTTTGTACCAACTGCTTGAAAATATGTGTCCACAACTTCTACAACTAAGATTGCATAGGTTTGAAAAACGTATATCCCAATAGGTCATTTCAAAGTCGTTGTACTCGCCATCTGGTGTGGTGCTTTGTGTTCTGTGTATGTGGTGTCCGTGATGTTTGTTTGCACTTTGTCTGCCTGAAAAGAATCCTGATTGTTCTTGTTCATAGCAACGTCCACACGCACTATTTTCAGTTTCCGTCAACATGTCCTGACGCAGTTTCTTTTGCTCTGGGCTATTCCAAATTTCAGTCATGGTGTGTGTTTTACAGTTGCCAATTTGCCCTACACCCATTTCAGCATGACAACAAGGATATGCTTCACCTGTTGGATAAGCATGTAGATGTATCCATGGATACATACAAAATGTTTTGCTTTCACTGAGCAAGAAACGTTCACGTTCTTCAAGGTCAGCTAATTTTATTTTTATTGGATCTGCACTGTTATAGTCGTAACTCATTGTACCATTCTTTCATGCTTGGAAATGTTTTATCAAAGTTTTTATTACGACGTATATCGTATTGATTGTAAAAATGCCAAAAATCGTTATGCAACTTTGGAGTTTCAAATGCTTCACTGTGAGGAGTCTTAACAACATCAAGATAATCTATCAATCTTTGTACTTGATTAATTTCAAATTCTTGCCAACGATCACTGTCCTTGTGTTCATCATACCATGTTTGTAAACGTTCTTTGTGATATGTTCTCAAATGGTCTGGTAATGCAAGTGCTGACTGAAAACTTGGAAAACGCAATATATTAAGTGTTGTATATGGAAAGCGATTGGCATTTTGTTGTTTGATTTGCATTAAGTATGCCAAAAATTCTGGAAGTGATTCTAGACACAGTGCATTGATAGTACACATGTTGTGCAATCCACGTAGCCTATCGCTCTTTGCCAACAGTTCCATGTTTCGTGTCCATGTACTCCATTCTAATCCATCACGTATGTACTCGCTTTGTACACCGAGACTTTCATTGGATGTGTATATGTCCAGTGGAGCACTGTCTGCACGTTCTAATAGTTTGTGTATATCTTCAGTACTACACTGCAAGTTACTGTTTATAGCAATACGTGTTTTACTTGCACCTTTGTTTTCTTTAAACCAATCAAGCAGTTTCCATAAATGTCCGCTCATCATTGGTTCACCACCAGTTATGCGTAGCTCATCTAGTGTGTAGTGCAAGTCACTTTCCCACCATTTGAAAAATGCTTCAATGTAGGGATTGACTTCAGTGTATTTGTACAATTGATTTTCATCATGCGGATGTGTAAAATGATTACGTCCATCGCTAACTAGGTTTTCGTATGAACCATTTTTCTTTATGTCTTTTACCCATGTGGTACTGAATGCTGGATTGCAATAACTACACGCAAGGTTGCAAGTTCTATCAAATGCAATCTCAAGCGTCTTAAGATTAACATCAGATCTATAATCACGCTCGTATGCGGCCTGCATTGCATCATCTTCATATATAAAACTTTTGTATACTCTATCGCTGATGTTGTCTCTGCCTATGTCTTCAACTTTCCAACAGTATTCGCAACCTTTTGGACGTTCACCACACTGCATTTGTCTGCGTTCTTCTTTTTTCTGTGGTGTGTTATGCAGTGCTTTTGGGTTGGCAATTACATCTTCGACACTTACCTTATGAGGTAGAGGATGATGGCAACTGGTGGTCATGCCACTGCCTAACCATATGGTTGCATTGTACCATTTTGCTCCACAGAAACTTGCACTCTTAGTATCAAGCACACGTTCCTTATATGCTAAATCAGTTTCGTTTGCTCTTTTAGCCAAATAAGTGCTCCATTTTGTGGTTTTGCTCGTCTACGAACTCATAGAAACGTAGTCTATTATAACGCAAATCTGGTAACATGTCAAGGTATAATTGTGATAATTGTTGTGTTTGTAACCAAACAATTATCTCACAGATGTTGTGTTGTATATCATCAATATTGCAGTTTTCTACATCAATATGTGGCCAGTAGTGGTTAAAAGTTTTAAATCCATGCTCGCGTAGTTGCTTATAAACATCGAGTTGTCCATTAATTATGAAAGGACGTAAGCCAACTATTGGCTTCCATGTTTTTTCACTGATAAAAGTAAACCTATGATCTTCAAAATCAGTTTCACTGACTAAATTAAGAAAATGATGTTGCCAAATGTCTAAGTTGCCAAGTGTAGATATGTCATGTGGAATTCCATACTCGTCGGGCATTCCCCAATTTCCTTCAATATCAATAGTCTCACCTAGAGTCTTTTCGTTACCTAATGTAACTATACCAGCTTGTGTCAGTTCACGTTCATCAAGCATGTTTACTAATTTTATTCTGTGCGGATGAGGTTTGCGATTGTAATTTAAATAGATATGTTTAGCAGACCGCAACAACAAATCCTCTTCATTGTAATTTGGAAAATATTCAGCAGTTGTTGTGGCATAAAAATGAAAACTTTGTGGGCCATTATCAAAGTTGCCCAGCAGGTATGCTTGTTTAGCACCTGAATCCTCTATTATTTTTTGTGTTTCTTCTCTGTTATGAAATATAGGATCTTCACTTGCTAGAAAAAACAAATTATCTATTGCATTGTTTTTATAGTAGTCTACAAACTTTTCATATGTCCCTAGCCCAAATTGTGGTCCAAACCAAGTTATGTTAACCAACACATTGTTTTGTGTGGGAAATTTTGCATCTATTTGTCTTTCAACTGATTCCATGAGTGCTTTTTGGTTTTTATAATTCTGTCCAGTTTTGCTTATGGTGTGCCATTCAACTACATGTACCATTAGTTTTTGTACTCCACATCAATGTTTTGTCCTGCAATGTGATTTATTTTTCCGCATTGTAATCCGCATCTTTCAAGTCTTGAACTGTTAGTCCAAGTATCTTGTAAAAGTTTAAACCACGGGCCATGTATTATATTTTGCATGTTGTTAATTTTACAGTTAGCATCTGCTTCATCTACTTGATCCAAAAATCCTTTTACAATTTTATGATCTTTTGTTTGTTTTGCTTCTACACCATATAGTCTGTCCATTACCCACCCACACGGCCAAACAATACCAGTTACATCAACGTATATCATATTATGTGTACAATAAAAGCATTGAATCTCTGTAGTCATTGCATAATTTTTAATGTCTGTTTCTTTGAATGTGGTAAGTGTTTCATTGAAGTAACGTGAGTCGGTAGGCGGATATATCGTATACTCTTTCTCTCCATCATCGTTCTGTACATCAAGACTGTCCACCAGCACATGGGCTTTGTTAAGAAACCTGCTGGTCTTTTTCATGTTAAACTTTTGAAAGCCTAACTTTTTGCTATATGTCTTTGCAAGTTCAACTTGATGTTGATTGTGACGAAACACAATGAAATCCCATTCTGCATATCCTCCGGCTGCAATAAAACTAGTTGCATTTTCAATTACTTTAGGAAAACGCACATGTCGGCGATAGAGATGATTTGTATCTTCTAGCCCATCAATTGCAAATACAATATAGTCTACAACATCTGCTAGACTTGCATACAATGTTTTCACACGCAAGCCGCCGTTTGTGTGCAAACCTAATCTAATGCTAGGATTACATTCTTTTACATATTCACATATTTTTAATACATCTTTAGCACTCATTGGATCACCAAATGTGCCACAAAAATACATGCTTTCTAATTTTTGTAATGTATCTTTTGGAAACGCAGTAACATATTCATCGTATGTCCAACTCTGTAATGGTAAATCTTCAATTGTTTTACCGCCGTACTCGTTACGCGGGCATTGAGGACATGCCGCATTACACAAAGAACTTAGTTCAACTTCTACATGTTTAGTTGCGTCGTAACTGTACCTCAACGATTAAGTCCTTGTAAAACACTGATGCGTGGATTGTCCACAAGTAATTGCAACTCTTTTGCTACTTCATTGATATCTTGCTCGCTGTTTGGTGTCATTTTACTTGGAAAATTTTGTGGTTCATATACTTGAATACTGATTGGTTTTTCATTATCGTTCTTGCGATTCATGTAACTACAAAACTGGCTTAGACTTGTTTTTGCAGTTGCATATACTAACTGGTGTATGTCTTTACCAGGCCAACTTTGCCAATTTACTTGGGCACTGCTTACTGCAATTATCTGTCCGTTTTTCATCTTGTTGTAAAATTCTGTTATTAAGTAGATGGTGCTGGTATTATTTACTGTGAGATTTTTCCAAATATCATTGCCGATTAAGCCTTGTGTAAGAATTACACAATCAGGATTGTGATCACGTATAATGCGATGGCATTCATATTTGCTTTCAATATCATACTCTGGACGTCCTACAACAGTAACATTATGCTCATCAAGTAGAGGAGACACTGCTTTTGCTAGAGCACTTTTACCAATTATCAACACATTCATAAATGTAATTATGTATTTTATGTGGTATCGGCAAGATATTTACACTCTTGCCACCATTCTTTCATGTCTGGAAAAGTTTTTATAAAGTTTGTACCTCTGCGCCTATCATGCTCATTAAAGAATCTGTAGAAGTCTGCTTTGTTCTTGTTTATATAATCACTGTCAAGTTGTTGTCCGTTACGCATCCAAGCAATGTCTCTGTCCAGTCTGGCTACTTCGTAATCTTTAAATCCTTTAAAACGTTTTTCAGGTTTTTCCAAGTTATCATCCATCCACATCTTACAAAGCTCTAGCTCATGTACATAACTTTCAGGAAGTATTTGCAAACTTTGCCAAGTAGGTGTACGCAACACAGGTGTATCAAACCAAATGCGTTGATAAGTGTTGCTGTATATTTGCCTTAGTCCTAGTATGCCAGCAAATAAATTTTTAAGTGTAGTGATACTGAGATTGTTCATCGTAATAATAAATGTAATACTGTTGCGTTCTGGTATGTCAACTAAAAACTGATTTACTCTGTCCCAAAGCAAATTAAAGTCCAATCCATGCCTCATATATTCAGCCGCTTGAAACATGCCATCAAGACTTACGTATTGCATAAAATGTTCTACGGTTCCTGGCTTTTCGCATATCATAGTGACATATGCTTTGTATTTTTGCCAAAGTTTTTCTTCTACACTGAAATTACTTGTAGTGCTTAAATGTAGTTTTGAACTTGGATTTGATAACACATGATCAAATACCCTGTAGGTATTTTTATCCATCATTGGCTCTCCGCCAGTCATTCTAAAATGTTCAAGTTCTGGGTACAGTGTTGGCCACCATTCCCAAAATGCTTCTACATAAGGGTTGTATTCTCTTGCTGGTATTGGCCTGCGTTCACCTACAAAGTGGCTAGGATCATTATGAGGAGTTGACGTTGGCCATGCACCTTCACGTTTGGTTTCACGCATCCAACTACTGCTATACTGTGGTGAACAATAACTACAACTTAGATTACATGCACTATTAAAGTCCACTTCAACATAACTTGGAGTTGTATCTTGATCCCAAGAAGCATTTGTTATAGTTTCAAAGTCCTTCATTGCCCAAGGTTCGCCCGAACGATAGTGTCTATCACTTAGTTTGCCATTATCCTCCATAGCCCAACAGTAACTACACTCAGGTGGGCGTGTGCCTTCTAGCATCAACTTACGTTGTTGCTTTTTGTGTTCAGTGTTGTGCAATGCACCTGGATTAGATTTAATTGCTTCTGCATCTGCTCTATGCAGTGGTGGATGGTAACAACTATTGTTCATGCCAGTTGTTAAATGCAAACTAAGTTGCTTCCATTTAGCCAAACACATACTTGGCGAAACTGTGTCTAGTTTTTGCTTTGCTATTTCAGCATCTGACAAGAAGTCACTTTTAAAGTTCTCATCAACACCATCGCCTTTATTGTTTATTGTCATACTATTTTTTTAACATCGTAGTTGTATGTTTTATCCATTAGCAAATTATAGTTATGGTCTAATATTGGTTGCATATCCTCTAACATTCCAGCAAGTTCTTGTTTTGGCGTGTTTGCTATTTCATTTAGAATTTTTAACATTGCACAGTATCTATCTTTTTGTTCATAGCCATCATAACTTTGTGACCAGTAGTCATGAAATGTTTTAAAGCCCATTTGATGCAGATAATCAAGATAGTCCTTATTTCCAAATACAACAAAAGGTTTTTTACAATAAATTGTCCTTGTAATTTTTTCTGTTGGAAAAAATGTTTCACCTTGATTGTGATTTTCTGCTACTACGTCAACAAAAATATTTTTGTACAGTCCTAGCATTTCTGTGTCTGACCAATCCCATAATTGTGCTACATCTTTGTAGTAAAGACTATTATCTACTGTTTGTATTGGTAATTGTTTCACAATGTCAATTGCATATTTCAGACTATCTAAATCATAATTTGCAAGTTTGTCAAACTCAAAATTAGGATTGTCATCTGTAAATTCTGTTGTAAATTGTATTATTGTTTCTTTGTCATAGTAATGCCTTAGCCAACCTGCAAAGCCAAGTCTTGATGCAATTGGTCTGGCATAGGCACATAAAAAAATTTTACTTTGGTTCCATTGATGTATGTTGTTGCTGATTTTTACTTTTGTCTCAAGAAACCAGTTTTCTAAATTGTATTCAATATTATACTTTGGATGTTTTTGCAATTGGTTACGTGTTATTATTTTTACACTTTTGAAAGTAAACGCATCGATATATCTAAAAACTTCCAGTTCATCAATGTCAATTGCTTCTGGATTAATTGCTATTACAATATCTTTACCTTGATTACTTGCAAGATATTCTACAAATTCTACTATGTTCCAAAGTTTATAATCTGTACACTGAAGAATGAACATTTACCATCCTTCTTGCGATCTGATTACATCTATCTCACGTGTCATAATAGATTGATTGTGCCAGTTACTGCGATAGTGGTGCTTAAAAAATTTACTTTGTTCAGCAGTGTATATGTTCATAGGCAAGTTTAATTGTTTTTCAAGTTCTGTCTTTTTGTCCGCTAGTAAATCTGCAGGATTGTGATCTTTTACTGTGTTCCATATGTCTTCTAGTATGCTAAAGTCTTGTACACTTTTATAGTCCCAATCACTTAGCATGGTTTTATACGTGCCAAGTCTTGCTCCTGCAATTGCCCATAGTCCATGTTCTGTGTCTGCACCAATATTGTGCCATATGGTTAAATGGTCCAGGTTTCTGTTGTGTACACTTTCTTTGAATTCACTTGCACTTGGTTTAGCACCTCTGTTCAAGCACATTTTTACACCTTCTCTAAAGCCTGCTCGAAATGCATGTTTTGCACTTTCGCCAGGATAGGTAGTTGAATAACAATTATACATTGGCCAATACAAGTCATCAAAGCAAAATTCAACATCAGTTTCATCTGCACCTTGTGATGCTTCATGTGTTCGCATGTTTTGTACAAATGTTTTTGTCCAACTACTAATACCGCCATTACCATACATCAATCCATTAATATGATTTCTAGCTCGCCATCTGTACACTGCTTGTTCATACTGTTCAGTTTTGTATTCAATTGTTTCATTGAAAAAATTTTCTTCGGGTAGGTTATCGCCATCTATTAGAATAAAACGTTCTGTATCACTTGCATCTGCAGCCGCTTTGTGTGCGGCATCTGATCCTTTTACACCATCAACACGTTTTGCCCACGGCACCATATTGCGAATTTTTACCCAAAATTCTTCTTTTTTAGGTTCGTCATAACTTAGGTATATGCAGTCGAGATCAGCAACATCAATCATTTTGATCTAAACTCGCCGGTAAATGGTGTAAAACTATGTCCGGCAGCAAGTACACAAGCAACTTCGTACTCGCCTACTTGTTGTAGTGTAAAAATACTGTATGTTCGTTTATCCGGAGACACATACATCAACAAGTCAACAGTTTCTAATAACGGTTTCATTAGTGGCTTGATAGTAGCCACACCAGATGCAAATTCTTGCTCATGGTATTGACTTACTGTTTCGCTTATGAATTCAATACCATCTTCTCTGCAAGGTATTTGCATGTTTAACAATAATTGTGTTGGCGGCCCTTGTGGTCGAGGTATTGGATTTGGTACGTCTTGTGCATATAGTTTGAAAGCAAATAAACTGCACACTACTATAAGAAGGTATCTCATAAGATTTCCTTTGTTTTCAGTTTCCATTTGGTATTACTTGTTTTATCTAAAATCAAAACATTTGTTTTATCACATGCAACACCATTATCATCTGGTACTAATTTACGTACATAGTGTATACTTGTAATACTAAAAATGGTATTATCTTTAACGACTACATCATATCTACCCAGGTGATACTGTTCTTTGGATACTGTAACATAATCGCCTTCCAGCTTCTCCATGGTATATAAAATAGGTTCGCCAGTTTCTTTATTATAGTACAATCTGTACGTAAAGTCAACCGGTTTGTTTACGGTTTCCGCACTGGCATTTACTAATCTCATAAATTCTTCATCAAGCATAGTATTTGCCAAACTTTTTTGCTAGATGCTTTTGTTGATAGTGGACTATGCCTGATTGGTTATGCCCATTGATCCTAAATACACCGTTATTGATTTCCCAAATTAATTCATCGTCCCACTGATCTGTAGTTGTACCAAGTATGTGTTGTTTCATATGTACAATTTGCGGACCATACCCTGGTGTAACATAATCTTCACCGAACAGTGCATAAATTAAATCTGTGTTAGCTGGTTCTTCATGTGAACTTGATATTACTGTTTTAATTTCATTCCAATTATCAAAACATTTACGCACACCTTTAAAAAATTCTTGTGCTTCTCTGCTTACACGCCAATAGGTAATTGCATTATAAGTGTCTGGTAGATTGTTTTTGTCAAATATTTTTCTATAGTACCTTGATTCAGAAACTTTATTATATTGGTTTCGACAACCAGTGCTTATCCAAACTGGAAACTTACGAAAGTGCGACCACCAATGGTCCACTGGTCCGCTAATTACCATGTCTGCTTCTAATTTTACTGTTTCGTGAAACGGACTAGCGTGATACACTTGCCAGTCGTTTGTCCAGCCTCCTGTGTTGCCCCATGGTAATTGCTTAACAAAGTCAAACACAGAATTATCGCATTCAACATCAGTAAGCAAACATATTTTTACTTTAGGATGCCAGTATCGCAAACTTTTTGCCAACGTTACTGCACATTCAATATATGGTTCAGTACCTAATATTAAATATCCTCTTTCTGCTTCATACTGCATACAATTTTTCCAAATAACTTTTGCCCATCACATGTAGATCTTGATTTACTGTGTAGAATTGTTTGTTAATTTTCCATTGATCCTTGTCAAGCACCACTTCTGTTGCTGGATCAACGTTAACCAATGGCCATGGTATCTCACAATGTTCTGGTACTGTGTTGCCATTAGCAACTAATAGTGCAATGCTTAGTGCATAATCATTCCTAAATTTACGTGCATCGAATTGAAACACATTTGCATAATGTTGATAGTTAGATTCTACCATTTTCCATATTTTAAAAACATCACGTGAAAATTCACTGTGATTGAATACAACTACAGTTGCCCACCACATAGGATTTTTGTGCAAACCAAATGTTTCTGTAATTTTTTGTTTGGTTATAGGCAACACAGTTTTGTGTGCTTGAAAGTCTAGATCGCTTTCTAGTAATAGTTTAAGAACGCCACTGTTGACCATGTAATCAATATCAACAAGTAAAGTCCTACCGTAAGGAGTGACATCTATTGCTCCGCTTCTACCTGCATTATACCAAGCAGTAGTTTGATCAGTATCTTCCCAATATTTGTAGTTTTTTGTAACAGGCTTATCAACAATAATTTCATGATCAAACACACTGTTGTTTAGTTCTTTGTCTGTAACAATACTGACAGGAATGTTTAAGTGTTTTTGTATACGAACAGCACATTCAACTGCAATTTTTGTATACTTTATATCACTGTCAAATGCGTATAATAGTGCACCTGCGTTCATCGTTGTTTTGACATCTCTTCGTATTCACTGTGCCATGCATTCATTTGTTCTTGCCAAATTTGTATGGCGTTTGCTTTAAGTACTTCAGCATTTACACGCACTGGTGTATCATAAATGTCTAACAACACCACATCTTGGTCACAAACACTGCATAGGTTTATCAGCTCAGGACCAGCACGCCACATACCGCCATTGTGTACAAATAACATTTTTGCTTGATATGTTTCTTTTAGTACTAGTCTTGCTTGTTGATGATCAAATCGTTTGAGTATTCTTTTGACTAA
>Ga0181389_1001153_pt1 | contig 10480 bp, 8 predicted proteins | sample 12SPOviralmetaG_FD_130121 | JGI IMG/M metagenome (GOLD analysis project Ga0181389, IMG submission 130121) | Marine viral communities from the oligotrophic San Pedro Time Series (SPOT) site, San Pedro Channel, CA, USA - 12 SPOT_SRF_2010-06-29 | ecosystem: Environmental > Aquatic > Marine > Strait...
CAAGCACACCATATAAAGAGTTAAGTAAAATCTTCTGAACCAACTGACGTTTGTGAAAGAAGGCATATTTTTCTTTATCTCCTGCTTTTCCATATTTTTTCATTTCGTTTTTATACTCAACTCGTTTCTGAAACCACAAGTCAAGAATACCAGGTATACAACCAACTTGGTCTGTTCTGTAAAGTACACCATTAGATGCTATTGCAAATTTTGATTTATCCAAATATTCTTTTAAGTTTTCCTTTGAGATAGAATCTTCACCGATATAATAAGTATCTATTTCTTTGTTTAAATATTTCTGAACATCCCAATCTTGAATCTTACCAATCTTGGTTTCAGGTGAAATGTTTACAGTCATAATGATTGAAGGATATAGTGAAGTTAAATCTAAATCATATATCCATTCATACTTACCAACGATTGGTGCCTTTACATAAGCTCCGATAAACTTCTCTTGGTTATTATCTCTAATAGCCTGCATTCTCTCTTGTCTATCCGCTGGTTTGTTTGGTGCAACTAAGTTTCTTCTTCTTAGATAAGTCAACATAGCACCCTCAAGATACTTTGATGAATAAACAAAATCTTCATATGGTACATGACCAGCATGACAGATACCTCTACATAAATCAATGAACTGAAGTTTTTTATCAAACTCAACAACCAACTCAACATCCACTAAGTTATACTCAATAAACTTTTCAATATCATCTCTGAATAATTGGTCTAAGTTTCCTTGATATTCAATCTTACCTCTACCCAATTCTTTTTGAGCAACAGTATCTAATCGATAATTAGCTAATTCACCATAGTTGTAATTTTTATACAAAGCAATGTAATCTAAATAAGATACACCTGCCATAAAATATCTTTTTCTATAAGGAGACCAGAAACATTGTCCGATTGGTGATAATCTATTTGCTTGTCTTTCACCTAATAATCTTTTGATTCTATTGTATAACATTGGTGTATCAAAGAAATCAATATTCCAACCTGTAACAATACTTGGATTAATCATTTCATATAACTCCAAATACTTCATTAACATATCTCTTTCATCTTGAAATGGAAGAACAATACACTTATCGGTAGTTTTTTCTTTCATACCACCTTCTTTATCAACAACCAATACCCAATATTGGTTTGTAGCCGAATCGTGAAGTGCAATTGAAGTTAATTCATTCTTAGCTTCTAATGGGTCTGGTAATCCACTTATCATTTCACACTCAATATCGTATGTAAGGATAACATGACCTTTTGATATATCATCTGATTCAGAATACATATCTACCAATGCTCGTGTAGTTTCAGGTACATCTGATTCAAATAAGTTAACATCATCTTTCTTAAACTTATAAATTTTAGTTAGAGTATCTCCATAAATAGATTTATATTCACCTCGTTGTGCAGGTTCATAGGCATATCTTGTATATGGAAATGCAGAATATCCTCTTTGGTCATCCCAAAGATGGATTAAATTTCTTTCTCGTTGGTAATAAATGTTTTGATACAAATTCTACTGTTTTATTTTATTATACAAATATACGAATTATTTTTCAAATATCCAAATCGGCTCACAAAATCTTTTATCTTGATTTTCTTCTGAGTTCTTTAAAGTTTCTTGTTTATACTGATTTTGATTATGTTCAGTTTGTTTTACAGTTCCTGCTCCACCACTATTAGGTCTTTTTGCAAGTTCCATACCAATACAACCTTTGTAAGTTAATCCCTTTGATTCTATAAACTTACACATTGGTTGTGTTATTTCTTTCCAATTTTTTCCACCACCACCTTTTTCTGAAGTGTAAACATCTGCGATATTGATTGCAATCTTACCACCTTTTTTTACAGTTGGTATAACTTTTTCTAAAGTTTTGTGTAAAAAATCTTTATTCCATGATTGAATTGATTCATATCTAATCCAACTTTGAGTATCATCATTACTATATCTCTCTACATTAAAATAAGGTGGTGAAGTAAAAACCAAATCAAAATAATCTTGGTAATCTGAATAATCAAAATCTTCTGCCGGTGATTCATGTAAATCTACCTTTGTTGGATTCTCAAAGAATGAAGTATGTTTTTGATAAAACTCTACTTGGTTTTTATATATTGGGTGATTCTGAGTTCTTGGGTCTATGCCAACATAATGATTTATTGTTTCACTTGCCATAGCTCCACATAACCTATCTCCCCATCCTGCAGAAAAATCAAGCATTTTCTCACTACCAAAATATTCAGTAAGTGCTTTTGTGATACAAGGTTTATGCTGAGACGCGATATATTTTCTCAATCCTACCATTGTTCTCAATTCCCTTCTTCCGATTTTTGGTAGTTTTAAAGTATAAGCGGCACCCATCAAAGTAACCATAAAGGCTCTTGTATTCCATGTTCTTGTACCAGATGGATAACCTGAAGATTCAACTCCAAATCGTTCCTCTTCAAAAAATTTATTACTTGATAAGTTACCTAAATTATATCTTCTAAAATAAAGTTGTTTACCTTCATATGTTAAAGGATACTTAGATTCTCTTGATTGCCTTTGATACCACTCATCTTCAAGTAACAATGTATTCCAACGAACTCCCTTAAGTTTAAGGTACTCATCCCTAACATCTTCCCATGAATACTTTTTTGTGGCCAAAGGTAGAGGATACTCCATAAACAAGTCTGCCAAAGCTTCCTTTACTTTTAACTTATCAAAAGTTTTAAGTAAATTAAAATCTGATTCAGAAACAGTAGGATATTCGCCTTCGTAAGTACCCTTTTTGTATTTATTTAGTATTGATTCTATACTATTCATTTATTTTATACGTTAGAGTTACAGGTTGCAGAACAACCTGTTTCTTTTATTTTTGTAAAATAAGTTCCATCTTCTAATGATTCTATTAGTTGATTGTATTTCTTTTCTTTTTGATTTATGTAATCTTGAGGTGCATCTAATAGGTAATCTGAACACTTGTGTTCATTACATTTTTCTAGGTGGGAAGAAAGAACTTCACCATATAACCATTCATAATCAAATTCTATATTCTTTTTGATATTAACAAGTTGCAAATGATGTTGATATAACCTATTTTGTTCATCAGTTAACTCATCACCCATACCTACAATATCTCGTATTTCTTTGGTATGTTTCAATGAATATTTAAGAATTTTTTGAACAGTACAATATGATAATAAGGTAGCCAGTTTTGGGTTTTTGTTATATAATTTTTCTAAATTTTCATCTCTATTATAAATTTTATATTCCCAAAAAATATTTTCCCTTACGGTATCTCTATCATCTCTATCTCCATGTCCACCATCGGTTTCTGACCATGAAAACATCACACCATCTGAAGTTATTCTAAATGAAGTTTTTACCTTCTTTTTAAAATAATCATAATAACCTTCTTCATATTCATCTCTTATTTTAGCTAACTTTTCGTTTTTTATAAACCTACTATCAAGTGATAATTTAATGTATTTAGTATAAAAATCACAATGTAATTTTGTTAATACATTTAAATCCCAATCTACATTCATTAATACATTAAGTGCGGATATAGGTTTTTGGTTAACAAGATTATTATCTTTATCTTTTCTTTGATTATATGATTTAACTTTATCTGAAATTGAATGTAGTGATTCGTTACTAGATAAAAAGTTTAACCATTCATTTTGATAAATACTCAATATTTTCTTATAGACCTCTTTAATATTTCTTTTATCTAATTCTTTATTTGAATTGTTGAATATAAATCCAAGAGTAAATAACCAAATATGTAAAAGTTGTTGATAATCAGAATGTTTAAATTTGAACTTCTTTAAAGTACTATTATTATAAGTGAGTTTTTTAGTATCATCATCTGATACATTTAGTATTTTGCCATTATCTCTTTCTAAATTAACTCTGCGTGATATAGCATCTTCCATATCTTTTACAAACTTTTCAGAAATCTTAATATGACCATCAAATGATAAAAATTCTTTTATCAAAATAAGTAACTTCTGCCAGTTCTTAATCCAAGTTATTCTTTCAGTTACATTAGATTGTTCCCATCTTTTTTGAAAATCCTTTGAAAGTTCTAATGATTCAGTTTGAAAAGGAGTTGCAAGTACATCTGGTATGTTTGATGATATTAAATTATCAATTCTAAAATCATCTTCTTTAAAGAAAATCTGACAAATGGTATTGATTAAAGATTCCTCAGATTGGTCATAATCTTCTCCTTTATGAATTTTGTTTCTGAATTTTTTAAAATAATCTGGTTTTGTATCAGAATCAGCAAAAAATGAATTTTTAAATATGTTTGTAAATGAATAAGTACCTGTGAAAACTCGTGTTTCATAACTTGAACTAACAAAGGACATTATTTGTTGAGATATCGAGTGACCAGCATATGTAATAGACATTAAATTATATATAATACTTTCCCATATATCTGTTGAATCGTGTAATTTTAAAGTAACCTCTGTATTAAGAAAACTTTCATATAATTCTGGTTTATATTTTTTTATAATCTCAGGCGTAAGATATAGTTCTAAAACCTCACTTGTTTTATTATTTTTTTCCATCTGAAGAATAACATACTTAAGTGCCGAGTGTTGTTTTTTATTTGTTTCACCAGGTGGTGTGTCAATAACTAATCGTTCAATATCAGGATGATATTTTTTACCCTTATCATCTGTAAATACCCTGGCTATTTCTTTTCCTGCGTGAAAATCAAGAATTAAAAGAGATTTGGTATCCCCATCAAATACTTTTGCTAATCCTTTTTCTTCAAACTTATTTAAATTTACCTCAACAGTTCTTATACTAACATCAAGTAATTGAGTGATAACTAATCCTGTTACATCTTTTTTCTTCCAAGTAGTAGAGAATACCTTTTTTAAATTTTCCTTTGAAAATATTGCAGACAATTTACGCCTTTGTTGTGGAGATTGTATAAAGGTTTTGAGTTTAGATAGTTGTTTTTTAGTTTTTTCAACTACAAGATTTGCCCAAGTACCGATTTGATAATTGTTAATTAAAAGTTTAGTAGTTACTGATAAAGATTTACCTTTTTTAGTTTTTAAAAAGATTTTAAACCTTGTTTTCAGTTCATTAATATCAGTATAAACAAGCTTTTGATATTGAAGAGTTAACAAAAAATCTGATACTTCTGATACTTCAATACCTAGTCCTTTTGCAATACTTTCAATTGCAACTTGTTCTTCGTGTTTGGTAAAATAATGTTCGATTTCTTTTTTCAATCGATTATTTTTCCATTTTTCTATAATCTGCTTTAGCATAGTTTAATTTTTAATTGTCCTACAATATACGAAATTATTTTCATATATCCAAGTCTTTTTTTATTTATTTTAAGTTTAACGATTTTCTATAAGAACCACCTATGTTCCAAAACAATATTTTACCATCAAGTTGTTCTATATTATTGTACAGCCACCAAAACATCTTTCTCTCCCAAAATTCATTTAAATCCCAAACTGAATCCCAATCAAAAACATCATCCATAAAATCATCAAATGCATATTCTGATTTGTAAATGTTAATGTTATTTAAATCACCAGCTTTGTTTTCGTTTAAAATCTTTTTTGTGGATTTAATTGATGACATTGTAACTGTATGTACTTTTCTTTTATTGTTTAAGATATCTTTCCAATCTTTATATTCTAAAAATTCTCTAATCAAACCAGAAGCGGTAACACCACTTCCCATTGATACTACAAGATGGTCGAAATCTTGTTCTTCCAAAACTTGTTTCATTCTATCTTGCATATATGAAACATATACAGGATGATTAAATGCGTACGGAAGTTGTTGATACCCTTCCTTTGATGAAATACTACGCAACTTATTTTCCATAATAGACATCATATTTGGTTTCAAAGGATTTAACTTAGCACCATTACTTTTGATTATTTCCAATAGCTCTGGTGGATAAGTTTTAGAATTAGGATATGAAGATATAAATTCAATTCCATACTCTTTACATAATACAGATAAAACCCAACCTGTCCAACTTCCATAAACTGAAAGATGTGTAAGTGGTTTTGATTTATCAATGTAATCTGATTCTAATATTTTACGAATACCTTCAATCTTTGCCCAACGAGGAAGAGTTGTACCATTTCCAACTAAATCATCTCGTTTGACATGAACTGTCTTTCCTTTTAATTTATATTCTTCTATTGGTGTTAGAACCATAAATTCTTTATTCTATTTAAATGAGCATCTTGTACTCTATCTTCTAAACAACTATCTACTACTAATTTTAAGTTCTCTGCAAACTCAATGTTTACATAACCACCTAATTTACCATGAGAATCCTTTGGTTGATTATATTCCCATGAAGTGTGCTCATAGTATCTGATTTCTTTTCTTTCTAATAATCTTTTTCTACCATCAGTAGTTAACATATCGAAATGTCCATTTCTTAGTTTTTTATTTACTGAGAAATCCAATATTGCTCCATTATCAAAAACTTCTCCACGAGATATAGAAATAATATCTACTTTATTTTTTATCTTAGAAAAGAAAGTTCTATCAAAGTAGTTTTTAGTTCTTTTATTAAAAGGTATTGTAATTACGATAGTTTTACAGAATTTTAAATATCTATCAATTTCTTCTTGAGATGTTTTAGAATTTACAAGATTAAAATTACCTATTTTCTTTTGTAATTCTTTTGATATTGCACCATTACCAAAAATTAATACAGAATCATCTTCTTTAATTTTACTATGAATCCAATTAGCACATGGTTTAGCAGTTGGTGCAGTTGCAACAATACCTATGTTTCTTTTTCTAGCTTCTTCAATATTAACATTATCAATACCATGAGAACGACATATTACCCATTCTAAGTTTTTATAATCAGTAAAGGTTTTTTTACCAACCTTACTAAATTTAACTGAAAGTACCTTTACTTTATCTTTATCTAAAGTTGGTTTTTCAAATGCACCTAAAATGTTAATCGATGGTAATCTCTGCAATACTACCTCGGTTATGTCCGCTTTGTCCTTGAGCAAGCAACTCTCGTATTTCGATATTGTCATTTTTTTCTATAAATAATTGTTCAAATATATCTTCTATTTTCGTTTTCCAAATAGGTTTTTTTAAGAAATCACTATGTGCACCAACTTGGAATGTTTTCTTTGGTCTCCATAAGAGTTCTGTATCTAATGAACCTATTTCTTTTTCAAAGGCCTTTCTTAGAACATATTTCATTCTTTGACCTGTTCCTTCCTTATCATCTCTGTATTTTGTAGGTATTCTTAATCCAAAATCAATAACCTTTTTATTAATAAATGGAGTTCTTAATTCTACCTCACCACCATACATCATTGCTTTATTTGTTCTAATAAGATTACTTTTATGTAAGTTATTAATCAAATTAACTCTCTTTTGATGATACCAAATTGGTTTATGCCAACAGAATCTTTTTACATCACCATATGAAGCAAATATTTCATCAGCTCCCTCTCCACCAAATACAACTTTAAATCCATCTTTTCTTATTTGCCATGCTAATGCAAGTTGTATAACTGCAGGAGATATTTGAGTCCATTTATGAGTTTCAGATGCCCATATTGAATGTATTAATTTTCTTTTTACATCAATTTCATCATAATTAATAACTTTTAAATCAATATCAAATAATTTAGCAGCTAATGTAGCGTAGTATAAATCATCTTTTACTTTTGTTTTTCTACTCTTATTTACATTAACAACATATGCAGTTAATCGTTTTCCTTGTTTTTTTAGTTTCTTAGAAAGTATATAACTGATAATAGTACTATCAATACCTCCACTAAGAATTGTACAAATATCAACATCTGCAATCATTTCATCATCAACAGCTTCTTCTAATAATCTTTTAAATTCAGATGAATAGTAATCAATTCCTTTATCTTCATTTTCATATAAACTAAACTCTTCTTCGGTTCTTGGATAATATCCTGTTAAGTGTTTTTTATCAAATGGTGATGGTTTAAAATCAAACCAAACTGTTTCTGATTTTTTATATCCTTCTAATGTTTTATCTGATTCAAAGGTTATCAAAGTACCTGGTTCAACTATTTTTATCTTTTCCTCTGCTTTATATTTTGAATTAAAACGAGAACCTTTATCAATGTGAAAATATTTTAAATCATCCATTGATTCAGTTAATCCCTTTACTTCACTTGAAAATACAAAACCAATATTATCATAGTAATAATAAAAAGGCAATCTACCCATAAAATCTCTACCAAGAATTGTTTTATCTTCTTTTTTATCATATAAAGCAAATGAAAACATTCCCTCTATTTCATTCATTATTGACTCAAGATTATCTATATTATCAATTAGAATATAAAGTAATAACTCAGTATCAGATTTTTCTGTTGTAAAATTATATTTTGACCTAAGTTTTTTATCAAACTTTTTAAATGTTGATTTCCATAATTCACCATTGAAAGCAATCCAATATCTTTCATCTTCTGATGGTATTGGTTGGCCTGCTGCTTTTGATAAATCTTGAATAGATAATCGGTTATGAGATAACTTCATATTATTCTTAAATGATATTATAGTATTCCCATCAGTACCACGATGCATCATAGAAGTAAGTCCATTCTTCATGTCATCGTTGTTCTTAAAGAGATTACCTCCTAAGATTCCACACATACGTTATTTTTGTTTAAGTTCTATATCTCTTTCGATTGTAGTACTCATATGGTCTGCCCAATGAAGAATATATTGAATATTACTTTTTAGATATTTTGATACATCAAATACTTTATAGTATTTTACGTTATCTTCATCATACATACCATCAGTAAGTTTGATTCCAAAATATTCATTTTCTGCATAAGTTATACCATACTTTTGAAGTAAGAAAAATGTTCTATCAGTATGTGTTAAATAAGATAACTCTGTATTTCTTTTGTAAGTTTCTCCTCGATTCTTAACATGCCAGTCGCTATCATTAGTTAAATAATGTAGTTTACCCTTATCACCAAGTTTACCTAAATCGTGATGGAATGCAGCGAATAATAATTCTTCTTGTGTAAAATCTATAATTCCACCAGCTTCTTTGTAGAGTTTCATCATACGAAGTGAGTTTCTCGCCACATTCATAACATGGTCTATATAACCACCTTCGTAAGCATTGTGATAGTTTATGTTTCCACTCGCTGGAGATAACATTAGGTTTGGTCCTAATTCTTCCATTGAGTACATATGGAGTAATTTTTCTAATCGTTCTCCATCAAACGATTTCTTTAACGCCTCAAGAAACTTGTTATAGTTTTCTTCGAGTTGTTTTTCATTGTAACGATTCATTGTAACTAGTTTTATGTTTTATTGTATTCTCTCAATTGGTACTGTGATTACCACATAACTTTTCGTAAGTGGATGTTTTTTAGTAAAATCACAGAATGTATCTAACTTCATTTTAAATGCAGTTTCAACATCAATATAGTATAGGACTTCAGAGCCATCCATACTACTTAATTTTTTACTTTTATTAAAGGGAACTTTTGGTGTTCCTTTTAATTTTACTTCTTTTTCTTCTTCGTGAACGAATTTAATTCCAGCCATATATTGTATTATTTTTATTTACTATGTAAATATACGAAAAAAAATCGAGAATTCCTAATTTTTTATGATAAATTTTCATTTAAAGCATTTATATAAGCTAATTCTGATTGAACTCCTACAAATCTTTCAACTTCTTTACCATTTTTTTCGATAATTACTGTTGGAACTGAACGAACAAAGTATTTCTGAGCTATTTCAAATTGTGAATCAATATCCACATTTTCAAATTTAACAGATGTAAACTTTGTTTTTACGTTTTCCATAAGAGGTGTTAGAACCTTACAAGGTCCACACCATTCTGCATAAAATTTCTTTACTTCTACCATTTTAATTTCTCCTATTTAATTAATTAGTTAACCATCACAAGCAACACAATCAGGGTCAACTGCTCTTGTTGCTATATCACCTCTAAGAACTGATTCAGTTCTCATATAATACAACGTTTTAATTCCTTGTTTCCAAGCTTCCAATGTAACTTGGTTAATCCATTTCGGTGATGCAATGGAAGGGAATGCTAAATTTAATGAAACTCCTTGGTCAATATACTGTTGTCTTACACCAGCTTGTTTAACCAAATCCATTTGATTAATTTCTTTGAAAGTTCTGAACACATCTTTTACAGGATAAATTTTTTCTCTATCTCCATTTTCGATTTCATTACAAAGTACCATTTTACCTTCTAAGTAACACCACTTATTTAGTTCTTTGATATCTTGTACTGAACCACCATCTTCCATTATCTTATCCCAAGTTTCTTTATTATTGATACCTGCTTTTCTTAAAACCTTTACCAACTCATTGTTCTTTCTAATGAAAGTTCCTTTTGCAGTTTGTTCGGTGAATACATTCGCCGCCCAAGGTTCAATACCAGCAGATACGTTTCCAGCTAATTTAGAGTTACTAACTGTTGGAGCA
>Ga0181389_1001154_pt1 | contig 10466 bp, 12 predicted proteins | sample 12SPOviralmetaG_FD_130121 | JGI IMG/M metagenome (GOLD analysis project Ga0181389, IMG submission 130121) | Marine viral communities from the oligotrophic San Pedro Time Series (SPOT) site, San Pedro Channel, CA, USA - 12 SPOT_SRF_2010-06-29 | ecosystem: Environmental > Aquatic > Marine > Strait...
AACTCAACATTTTCAAACAATTCTTTTTCACTCATTATTATATAGTATAGGTATTTTTTTATTTTTTAAAATATAACTCATAATATATACACATGAAAGATTACTCAATCCTAAAAGTGAAAGATAAAACAGACTCTTATTATACTCATCTCAAAGATATTTTTGACATTCCATTCCGCCTAATTATCGTTGGGCGTTCATTTTTGAGCGGAAAAAGTACAATAATTCTCAATTTAATTTTAAGGGATAACTTTTATAAAGACCATTTTAAAGGGGAAAACATATACATCATATCAAACAATAAAATGGATAATAAAATGCGAATATTAAAAACTGAGAAAGATATTGATTCATCTCATTTTATGGAATTTAGCGAGGAAAATTTAGAGATGATATATGAAGAGGTAGAAGAGAAAGTATTGGAAGCGGTAGCAGACGGTAAGAAACCGCCCAACTCATTAATCGTATTAGATGATGTAGCATTTACTGGGGCATTAAAGGAAAAAGTAAACGGCACTTTATCACGTATAGTATGTAATGGTCGCCACATCAATTTATCTATTATAGTCACCTCGCAAAAGTATTCGCAGTTATCAACCGTTATAAGGACAAATGCAAGCGGTGCAATTTTATTCGGCAACTCTGCTCGTGAAGTTGAAGCCATGGCGGACGACCTAAATTATTTAGATTCAAAAAAGGAATTCGTTAAGATGTTCCGTAAAGCAACAAAGGGACGTAATCAATTTATGGCTGTCTCATTTAGCAACGATGACATTTATATGGATAGCGAATTTAAACCTATTGTGATGGATTAAAAATAAACCTGTAATCGGTGCAACTCTTAATCTTCCTCTTCTCAAACCGACCCATCTTAACCATCTTCTCAAATATCATTCTCAAACTTTCAACATCTTTAATCCCTGTAATATGCGTCATCAATGCCTTAATGTTTTTGTAACCGACCCATTCCCAATGATGGATATTCCTCATCTGGAAGTATAGCAATAAAAATTCAATTAAATCATTTTGAGTTTCCATTCTTTTTACACATACATTTAGATTTATTTTTTCCGCATTTACCGACAAATATTTTCTCTCCCTTCTTCTTGGGTTTCTTTTCCTTTTCCATACACATTGCTATAATCTTATCGTCTTGTTCTTTACTATTATACATTATTATATAATAGTAAGAGAGAAAAAAGTTATTTAATATATTTGTCATACAGACCATCTGCCTGTTCTTTTTCAAACTTCGCAGACGACAACCATCTGCCTCTTGCCCTTGGTCCTGGCGTGAGTGTTCTCAATCCTTTTGATTCCAACTCTTTCATCATCATCAACCGCCAATCAATACAATCTTGAAATACATGGTCTCTTTTAGAAAAATATTTATGGTTATAATTATCAGCAGTGCAAACTCCCTTCGTGTTACTGTGTGGAATGCGAACATACCAATCCAAATAACCGTCGTAAATAAAAGATATGATTGTTTTCTTTCCGTTCCCCATATTAATTATATATTTATGGAAGTTTCTATTTAAATATAATATATTGCTATATTATATAATGGCTTTAACAATCAAAGAACTCATTGAGAACGACCGACCAAATGTAACCGAATCGTCAATTAAGACATACCTATCAAACCTTAAAAAGTTAGGAATTACAACAGTAGATAATATTAAAAAACTTAATGACGTTGACAAAATTCTTGAAAGTATTAAGGATATGAAGATTACGCAACAACGCAATTTGTTGTCATCCATTCTTGTTATTATTAAGGCATCCGGCGAGGCAAGTGAAAAGTATGAAAAGTATCGTGAGACCGTGTTTGATTTAGGGGTTGAGTATTCCGCCCAACTTGCGAAGAATGAAAAGACGCCAAAGCAAGAGGCAAACTGGACGAGCCTTGAAGCATTAAAAAAGATTACCCGCAAGCACATTAAGAACAATCCAGGAAAGCAAACGACAATGATAAGTGCTTTATATACCTACCAACCGCCAACACGTCTTGACTACAATTCGGTTGAACTTGTAAAAACCGATAAAGATTTAGATCCAAAGCAAAACTATTTGTTAATCAAATCCGCACGCAATAAGGTCTTTATTTTTAACGATTATAAAACATCAAAGAAATACGGGCAAACACGGATACCTGTAAGCAAACCACTAAACGCCGTTATTAATAAGTTTTTAAAACTGAATCCAAACCGTAAATACCTGCTCCAACAAAAGCGTGATAATAAGCCTCTCACACGCAACCAACTCGGCAAGGCAATCCCACAAGTATTTAAGGACACAGGAAAAAACATCACATTAAATATTATACGTCATGTTTTCGTTAGTGAAAATATTGATATTGAGGCAATCAAGAAAAACAAAGAATTAGCAAGTAAAATGATGCACAGCGGGGCATTACAAGAAGAGTATGCTAAAACTGATTAATTATCTTCATCACTGACATTACTCTCTTGGTTGTCTTGTTCCATCAATATGTCTGCTAATTCTGCCTCTAATTCTGCAATGTCTTCTTTTGATAAATGCGAGTTTTCATATACAGCCTCTACATCGCTCTCATCGCTCGGGACGTAATCAGGGTCTTCTTCCTCATTTTCCTCATCACTGTTCCAATCACCACGCACACGGTTAGGGATGTATTGAGATACAATCTCTTCTTTATCATCAACGCCGTAGACATCAACAACGCCTAATTCACACCCCGACGGAATGTATATTTTAAAATTAACTTTCTTCTTACAACAATTTTTGCAGGTCATTACATTCTAACAATATTAAAAATCACCATTAAATATTTTCATTATATAATATCAAAATATTTAAATTAGACAACACTTCGCACTTCACTAAATATGTGAAGCTCACCCGACGAAGTAGGAAAAGAACCTTCAAGTTCAATTGTGAGCTGGGTCTGGTCGTTAGATATAGGGATAGGCAACGCCAACATGTAACATGCTTTCATTGGGGCATCTTTCAAAGCAGTCCAGCCGTATTCACCGTTTCCGTTTATAGGCACATTGATAGAGAGAGGGATATTCTGGTCGAACACAGCCTCCCGAAGAGAGTTAAATCGCACGCCCGCATTCATCATAGTTTCACTAATAAGAGTATAGTGGATTGAAGAGCCGTGCAAATTCTTACCGTCATTCGCAGTGACAGCAACAGGCACAGGCATGAACGGCACGGCACGGTTCGTGACCGATTCGCCGTTGATAGTAAATCGGTATTCACCTACACGAGCACAACCCAAAATATCGCTAAAAGCCGTTGGTGCAGCACCAGCGTTAGACCGTGACGGCAAGATAATGTATGCGTTGGTCGTCTGCGGAGGCAGGTAATACGAACGGTTCAAAGTCTCACCGTTCTGCCATTGGTCGCTCTGCGTTTGCATTTGAGTATATTGAGTTTGCGATGGTCCGCTTTCCATGTCAGCCCGACGAACGGCAGTAAGTTCAACCGATTGGTATGAGATAATGTCGGTAAGAGTGTTTACGTCAATACCCACAACATCACGGTCAACCGTCACGTCGCTTCCTGAAACCGCACCCGTCCCCAAAATTTCACCGCCGAATTCAAGAGTAACCTGTTTAGTTGTTTTGTCCCACGAGATGGATTTAATAACAGCCCAGTGCTGGTCTCCCGCCGTAGGGTAAGGACTGGCCGCAGTGCCTCCCCCATATGTGGTTGTAACTTTAACCATCTGGTTGTTGTAAAATGGAGAATCTTCAAGAGATTGGTATGCGGCTTTCATAGTAATAGACGACTGTGAGACAGTATTTCCCGAAATTGGAAGTGAAACCGTTACCGCAGTCTTATATTTAATGTCCGCAGGTCCGCTAACAGTTCCAACCTGCCGATTGTGGTAATACCTGTCCCACACATCAGGCACTGAGCCCAACGTCTGTTTAAGTTCAACACGATCAAGGTTTAACTCCATGTGAATGTGAAGTGCACCGTATGCCGATGATGAAGTATCCCACGACTCTGCTTGTGCGATAGAGAAGAGGTCCTTTAACATGATTCGCACCTCATGCGATTTGTAAGCCGATGGAGTGTCGCCAACCCCGACCATGACAGCAAACCGTCCCGAAGCCCAAGGATTAGTTTTTGCTTGTGGTCCACCAAAGCCACCAATAGAACGTGCTTCAACCTCTTCAATATCATCAGTGTATGCTTTCATTGTAGCACGAAGAACATCAGCACGTCGAATGTCCTCAACCTTGCCTTTGGTAGATGACATCAAAGAGCAATTTCGCACAAGTGCCTCAACTGGAATAGCACAATCGTCATAAATCGTCTTTGTCGTTGCGTTGTGTTTCAAACCGAGACGGACATCAGCGACTGCATCAAATTCTGGAACATATCCCGCCGTTCGTGGAAGTCGTCCAGCACCTGCCTGCGTAATATCAAGAGAAAGACCAGGCACAGCCACGTCAATTGCAACGTAACATTTCGAGAGGTCATACACCCCGCTGTCGGCTGGAAGAACCAAATCGACAAGTCGGTTCTTTGCGTTAAAAAGTGCTTGTTGAGCTGGAAGCTTGATAATGTTATCCATGTTATAATATACTCATTCTATTTTTATTTAACCAAAAATATTTTTATAGTCTAATACTATAATGTCAGGAAGCAGTGCGTTCGCAAATTATTCAAACACATCTCAACAATTGAGCGACTCAATCTCTCAATTAAAACCAACCTCAACCCAGATTACAAATGATAAAGCAAATTTTGAACAACAGTTTTTAATCGGGGCAGCATTGACTGCGAAAATGAAAGCGACCGAAAAATTCGTAGGATTATTTAAAAAGTCAAAAGCGATAAGTTCCTTAAAGGGTAAAGCAGAGGGCGAAATACGAAATCTGGCGGAATCAGCACAATCAAGGGCAAACGAGGTTGCAAACAATTTGGTGAATAAAATAAAGGGTGTTAAACCAACCGACGCACCACCACAACCACCCCCACCAGTAAATCCCTCAACCTCTCCTGATGATTTAGATACATTAAAAGATTTAGCAGACAAAGCAAACAAGAAAGTAGGCGATACATCAAAGGCACTTGAAAAAGCCGAGAATGAGATGGTTGACAGTCGTGCTGCGGTTAAAGATGCGTATGACACCCGAGACGCAGCCCAGGCAATTGTGGAATCAAACTCAGCACGTGCTGTTTCACAGGCGGGCGGAACAATTAGGCAAAGCCAACAGATTGCAGATGCTAATGCAAGAAAAACATTGAATGACGCACGAAATCAAATTGAGTCTCAGGAAGAAAGAGCACGGGTAGCGGAACAATCCCGCAATGATTTAGCAGAACAACTCCAACAACATCAAAACACCGCCGAAGAAGCAGCGAAAGATGTTGCACGGGCATCGAGTGAGGAAACAGACGCAAGTGAAGCAAGTGCAGTTGCATCGAAAGCAGCCGAGGCAGAAAAAATAACATCAGGCATAGAAAAAACCGCTGTTGATGGCGAGAAGGCACTTAAAGTCACAAAAGACCTTGAAGACGGTGAGAAAGCATTAAAGGTAACGAGTGATATTGAAAAAGCGTCCGCCGAAACCAGCGAGGCTGACCCGTTAGGTTTGATTGTTACAGCAATAGCAGCGGTCGCAACCCAAATTATAGGCAGGAAAATTAAAGCTCACGAGAACCTTGTCAGTCCTCCTGTTCCTCCTACGACGTTCAGCGCAACGTTAGGCGCATAAAATTGAAATAAAATATTATCTAATAAATTATTTCAATACTTATTTGTCCGTTGAAATCTTCAAAACCACCGCCGAATTTGGACCCAACCCTTCCTCTGGTTGACCCACCGAATCCAAAATACGAACCGCCAACGAGCGAATGACAAGAGGCTCACCACGGTGAACGTAAGCAAACCCTGAATCTTCATCTTGTGTAAAATTTCCGTTACTGTAAAATTTACCAACAATGCCCTGAACTAAATTATTTTTAGTTGGTTGTCCTACAATGTTTTGACTATTAATACCTGCTATTTCAATTTGAAAGTATGGGTCGTCTTCCACAGCGTTGACCTGGGAGTCTCCTATAATTGAAACTAATGTATCAGTCTCAACAGCCTCACTATATACTCTTGGTTGAACTGCAAAATTTGCTGATGGATTTGTCCCAGGCACAGCAGCACCACCGTAAGGTTTTTTTACGATGAGATTATCTACCCCATTGAATAACCCCGTTATGTTAACACCCTTTGTTAAAAATGTAGGGTGACACAATACGCTTGATAAATCTTGTTGTGTAGCCAATCCGTTAAAACTTGACGCTGGGTCAGTTGAAAAATCACGTTTATTCGTAAAGTTCCCTGCCGTAGTAGTCAATAAATTTATACTCAACCCCATTTTTTGAAACCATAAACTACGAGGTTGTAAATCGGTAAAAAAGATTCCCGAGTATGTATCACAAGCAACCTGATTTCCAAAAAAAGATTTTGAGTTTTCAGGTTCAACTTGAATGAATTGTATTGCTGGCGTGATGGGTTGACCGCTGGTCCCCCCTACAATATTCGTATGGGCTTGTGCGATTGTAAAAGCCTGTTCCGTTTCATCAAATAAAATTGACACTTCACTTGCTCCAACATTTCGAGCGAGTTGATTAGCAATACTCCCGAGCGGTTGCACGTAGTTAGCACTAAATTGAAATAGTTGGGTGGTGTCCTCACTTAACCAATAGGGTTGCACCCCTGGGTCAGTCGCAGATGTTGCCCCAATCTGTCCCAATACTGTGCCGTCAGCCAATGTTCGGGGAGGAATTGTGAACTGGCTATGAGCGTAATCATTAGGGTATCGTGTTAAATTAGTAGGTAAACCTTGTGATTGAGAGTAACCGTCTGCTTGTTCCATCAATTCATACGTCGTCTGTAAAAAGTATGATGAAGAATATCCAGCAGCATTTAGAACAGGTTGCTCTGCATACGGATTATTTGAAAGACCCACAACAGGACTTGTATTTTGGTTAATCTTATCAGTAAGTATTTGAGCCAGGTCGCCGTTAGAATAGTTGCCTGGTGGGATAGTAAATTTAGTAGTGTATTCTCTGGGTTTGAATGTCCGCCCACCAGTAGCAGCGTTTATTACGGGATTCTGTCCCAATACTTGCGAACTATTCATAAACATTGATTGCGATTCGGGATTATACCAGCCTCGGGCTTCCTTATTTATAAAGCCCGAAGGCAAACCCTGTTTTGTTTTTTGATTAAAAAAATAAAATTGAATATGGGGCATGTGGTCAACGCTGACAACCATTTTAGGAAGTGTCACCAGCGAAGACTGTGCGTATGGGTCATCAAATTGCGACAGTTTGAAAAAATCCCAGCCGCTATTTCTTCCCCAGCCATCCTTTGCGTCTTGTGGTAGGTTATACGGTTTGTCTTGTCGTTTATCATACGGTATGCGTGAATCTTTTGGTAATACTTTCAACAATTCAGTCATACCTCCGCCTACAATAACGGGGGGGTTGGTGGGTGCTATTTGAGGGTAGTATTGAGATGCATCAAACCTTTTATTGTATTGGTGTGTTTCTTGTGTGCGTGGGTCATACCATTCAATTGTATAACCTGGATAAATTGGAAAAAGAGGGTCAATTTTCCCCTGGTCTAAAACGGCAGTCCAATCTAAGTTAATAGCCATTGCAACCTCTGTAATTTCAAACATGTGCGAATTACCGCCAGCATCAAAATAATTGTATCCTTCAAAGTCGCTCAAATAAAGCCATTTCTTATCCTCGGCTGTTTCAGTGGTGTTTGGATTTGCTTTTATTCTCCACCCTTTAATAACAAATGGCGACCCCGAATTAGTCCATCTTGAAATAACCGCCGTATGGTCGTTATCTCCAAATACTCCACCTGGTGGGACATAATCCCGATGATAATAATAAAACTCAAATGGTCCAACAAATGGACTTGTTGAACCTGTGGCTATTAATCGACAATGTCCGCCCATGTAATATTTAGTATCCAAAAGTAAACCAGGAGTAAGCGGATTTTCAGGCACTGGGGCGGGAGATGGAAGCAAAGCAGTGACAGTATACTCAAACCCGTTATTGTCTTCGGGAACTAACGCCGTTAATTCCGTTTTAAATTGTAATGTCCCGACGGGTGCAATCGTTGAATTGTTCGCTTGTTCCCAATCTAAAAATGTATCATTAAATTCGGTGTGTTCGTTCTGCAAAACATAGCGTGTAGCATTAGGGCGTTGTGCGGTTGGTACCGACCACTTGCCCCATACTGGTTTACTCTTAACGGGTGGGTCAGCGGTTGTAGCGTCGTTCGGCAATATGTCTGTTAAATACATGCCGTGTTTGATTGTAATCTCACTCTCCTCTGGTGTTATAGTTATAAATGTTTCTTCGCTTGGCGTTGTATCCACGAAAACCTTGCTTAATTCAATCGTATCACCTTCTTTTAAAATAACCTGTTGGTCTAAATGAACATTAAATGTTCCGTTAGCATTATCGCCAGATTCGCTATTAGATTCTAACAATGTTATTATTTTAGTATCGGGATATACTTGTGGGGGTTGAGCCATTTATATATTATGATATATAATATTTTATTTAATAATATATATGATTAAGTTATTGAAAATAATACCTGCTAAACAAAAGACAAAAAAATGGACTGCTTATTTTAAGGTGGATAATAAAGAGAAAGCGGTTTCGTTCGGGGCAAGTGGATATAGAGATTTCGTTCTAATGAATGATAAAAATTCTAAATTCTATGAACCAGATAAAAAAAAGAGAGAGAAAGTTAAGGAGGCATACAAGAAGAGACACGCCAAAGATAATTTAACAGATCCGCTGTCGCCTGGTTCTCTCTCATATTTTATTCTGTGGAGTTCTCCCTCATTTGGCGGGAGTATCCGCAACTTTAAGAAACGATTTTCGGTTTAATTATTTTCCTCCATTCTTCTTTGCTTGACGAATAAAGAATCTAAAATCGCTCTTCGCCTTTGCCTTGTAACTGTATTTACCAAAATTATATTTATCTAATAAATCGCCCATACTCTTTTTATAAGTTTCAAATAATTGATTAGACAATTTTTTAATTTTTTTCATTTTTTTTGGGTCATTAAATTCGCTCGGTCTTTTTAAAAGGTCCTTATCTTCTTTTAATATAATGTTAAAGGTTTTAGCCCGAAGTTCATCTTCTGCTCGTCTAAATTCAGCCCAATGTTTTTCTTTAACAAATTTTAAGACTTTGACACGTTCTGCTTTATTAACTTTGATTGCGAATGTAGACATGTTGGTTTGGTTTGGTTTGGTTGATATATAATATTGTAGGAAATTCATTTCAATTTTTTACATAAATAAGTATTCAATCTCATTTATAAACTTTTCTGTCATATTCAATTATAGATTTTTGACCTTTTTCAAATACTACTATACAACTCATACCATACCATTTATAAACTTTTAGCATCTTCATTTTAGTTAAACCATATCCGGCGTTTTCTAATGCTTGTATTCTTTTCGTTGTTAAATTACCTATACCAATTAACATGCTTATTATTCTTGGATTCAATTCAATATTTTTATTAATCCATTTATCCATTAATGAATAGGGGGGATTTTGAACTATGATTTCAGGATTACCTTTATAATCAAAATAATCTCTATCATTTAAAATTTCGCAATAATCCTTATTATCATTTGGGAACTGATTATAATAAGAACCGTCATTTTTACATGGGTCAAGCCATACATCATTATCTTTATAATCAATCATATCTATATGTTTTTTTGCTAATTCTAACGGTGTTATAAATATATCATTTGCGTTCTTTCTATTTTTTATATTGCGTGATATTGCTGAACTCATTGTATATTATATGATAAGTTAATATTTATTACACTTTTTTCAAACACTCATTAAGTTTATGGTATATATCATTTGTACTGTACATAAGCCAAAACCAATCAACATGCTTTTTACCTTTCATATTTCCCTCTTTATATTTGTTTTCTCTTACCAATTTTTTTAATTCAAGAATACATTTAGCCCGTGATTTAATTGACGATAGGGTTTTTATAAAATCATCTGCTCCATGTAATTCATAAAATTCATCGCCTCCGTTAAAATTGGTTTCGTCAGTAAATTGTGTAAGTAATTCTTCAAGCTTACTTTTAATCTCCTGCCTTTTTTTATTTTTCATATCGTCAATCCTTTTTTTCATATCGTCAATCCATTCCTGCGGAGGTTGGGGCAAGTTGTCAATTTCTTCTTGGGTGATTGGGTTCATCTTATTCATATTAGTATATATTAAAGTGTATTCTTTATATCAATTTTTTACGCAATTCATATTAATGTCTAATAAATGGAATAGTTTATATAATAATATAGGAAAATGCCTATTAAACAGCATATATCAATTGATATATGCTGTTTAATAGGCATTTTCCTATATTATTATATAAACTATTCCATTTATTAG